>Ga0307431_1000060_pt1 | contig 86667 bp, 85 predicted proteins | sample SalMarWE160170MG_FD_202155 | JGI IMG/M metagenome (GOLD analysis project Ga0307431, IMG submission 202155) | Salt marsh sediment microbial communities from the Plum Island Ecosystem LTER, Massachusetts, United States - WE1603-170 | ecosystem: Environmental > Aquatic > Marine > Intertidal zone >...
CTCTGATAATTATCAAAAACCATTGTCCTGAAAGAAAATTCTCTTATCTGGGGTTTCCTTAAATTTAACTTTCCAAGCCTTGTGTTCAGTGTTCTCTCCTTGTATCCATTTCGGGAACCCTCTCTTTCATTATCATCTCTTTCGTATTTATCCACTCCTATCTGCATATCTCTCTCATGTTCCAGTAGTTGTTGCAGCATAAAACTCAATAAATCTTTCATAAAATCACCATCTTTCTCAATTGCCTCTTGCAAAATCCCCTTGTTTTCCTTATTATTTATTTGGGTCACTTTTTACCTCCCTTTTTAATTTTTATTATAAGGTAATCAGTGGCCCTTTCAACCAGCTCGTTTAACTTTTACAGAAAATATAACACTTAACCAATTTTAATCACCTCTAAAATTAATTATAATAAAAAATATTTATATTTCAAGGGCATAATTTTATTGGCTTCTGGGGTCAAATCTCAACCTTTGACAAATCGAAAAACAAAAAAAATCCTGTAAATCTGCGTGCTATTATCTTTATGTCTTATTGCCTTCGTGGCTAAATTTTTTTTACTAACCCCGAAATCCTATATCCTAAAATTGCCGACCAACCGTATAATTCCTTGACATATTGGTCAAATATCACTATAATTATAGTGCCATCAAAAATAAGGAGGAGAATGTGTTTGTCTTGCGAAAAATTTTACTGTTAAATTTAACGATATTTCTTATAAGTAGGATAGAGAGTCCTCTTTACACCTTAAATCTAAAAAAAGGAGGTAATATATTATGAAAATTGTTAACATTGCCCTTTATTCACGTCAAATGAAATGGGTTGGTTCCATATCTACTCCACATTTAATGCTGCTTATCTGTTTGGTTTTCTTTTCTGCCCGCGCTCAAGAACCGCAATGGGAATTAGATACCGTAATATCAACCGGAGCATCCCCATCGGGAATTGCTATTACATCAGATGGAAGCAAATTAGTTGTTACTAATAACACCGTTCCCGGAGCCGTAAAGATTATTTCAACGTCAGACTATGCTCTATCCGACATCGATATTAGTTCTATAGAGAATTATCCCAACGGAGTTACTATTGCCCCAAATGACTCAATAGCACTTGTGAACACAACACACAATGTAATATTCATCGATTTATTTGGTGACTCAGTTAGAGGAAATTTCACGGCGCCCTGCGCATCTACTACCCTTTACGGCATTGCTGTAACGCCTGATGGTCAGGATGCCGTTTTCCCCGATTTAAGCTCCGGTTGTATTCAACAGGGATTGAGATCGATCGATGCCACAGGCCAAACTCCCGGATCATCATTTATTCAGGTCACTACTTCGGGCATACTGTATGGAATTGCTATTACACCGGACGGGTCTTCGGCAATTGTTTCGACTTTTACTTCGGATTCTCCCAAAAAAGTAAACCTCCTCAATTCCAATGTTCAGAGCATTACCGGAATATCCGGCTCTTACGGTCTTGCAATCTTACATAGTGGAAATGAAGCTCTCATCTTTGACGGGGATTCGCTTGACCGGATTTCATTAATCAGTAATTCGGTAACCAAAAAGATTTCGTATTTATCCTACAACGTTAGCTTTCAAAACATCGCTGTTACAGCTGATGATAAATATGCCTTTGTGATAGGAGCTTTTGAAAAATTAGTTATTTCACTTGCTAATGATTCCGTTATACAAACGTTTTCTGCCGGCGGAACCAATGTTGCTGTGACTTCAGACGGTTCGAAATTTTTTGTAACGGATAATTACAATGGAACCGTAAGGGTTTATAAAAAACAAGAAAGCGGAGTCGAAGATAACCATAATCCGGCTCCGTTGACTTTTGCACTGCAACAGAATTTACCAAATCCATTTAGTTCATCAACGGATATTTCGTTTACCCTTCCGTCGAAAACATTTGTATCGCTGAAGGTATTCGATCCTTTAGGAAAAGAAGTAGCAACACTTGTGAATGAAGAGTTGCCACAGGGAACTCATCTGCGTCGTTGGAACGCCGGCAGTATACCGGTCGGCGTCTATTTTTACCGGCTTCAGACAGATAAATACGACGAAACGAAGAAGCTCATCTTGCTCAGATAATCGTGGCATATCCGGGGTCGAACCTCAACGCTTGACAAATTAAATTGGTTAGGTGGTTAGACCGTTAGGTCGTTGGGTTGTTAAAACAAACTAAATCCTGTAAATCCTTTTTTTATCCTGTCTAAACTATTGTTAGGGGGGGGGTAGGAGGTGAGGAAGTTAAAAAACAAAAAAAATCCTGTAAATCTGCGTTCATCTGCGTCCTATTCTCTCAGTGTACTCAGTGAGTTTTGTTTTTCTCTGTGGTCTCTGTGGTTCCGTGTGTGAATTAAAGTTTCGGGTTGCGGGTTTCTAGTTTCGAGTTAAAAAACTGCAAACTTTACTTGTCAGTTATTTTTTTTAATTATTTCCTGGAAAAAGGGTTTTATCGTGGGAATATCCTTTTTTACTGTATCCCAAACAACCCTTAGATTAACACCGAAATACTCATGGATTAACTTATTCCGCATGCCTGATATTTCTCTCCATGGAATCTTAGGATATTTGTTTTTAAGCGATTCGGGGAGTTTTCTTGTGGCTTCACCTATTATTTCAAGTGCCCTTACTACTGCAAATATTGTCTTTTCGTCTTTCTCGAAATCTTCAAAAGTCATCTTTCCTATAAACTGTTCGGCTTTAGTTATTGCGTTTATTATGTCATCCAGATAATCGCGATAATCTTTTTTCATATGTAAATAACTTCTTTTAAGATATATTCTCCAATTCTGGGTTTTAGAGCACTTTTCATTACCAGATCTACTTGAATACCCAAAAGATCTGTCAGATAGTTTTCCATTTCTATAAAACTTAAAAGGGTTATGCCATCCTCAAATTCAACAAGAATATCAATGTCACTTTTTTTAGTTTCTTCATTTCTTACGCAAGAACCAAAGACGCCTATTTCTTTAATCTGGAATTTTCTTTTAAGAGTGGGTTTCTGTTTCTCTAATATTTTTTTTATTTCGTTAACCTTTTTCATAAAATCATAACTCCTTATATTTATTTATTTCAATTAAATTTAATGTAAAAACGAAAATTCGCAAGAAATACAAACAAAAATCTCCTAATCATAGTTTATTTTAGAATTTAAGCTGAATATGTCAAGGATTTTTATTTGTTAGTGGGTTGGTGGGTAACTAACAAAGTCTCTGGTCATGAGTCTCCAGTCAATATTTAGATACCGGATACCGGGTCCCAGGTCATAGTTTTTTCATATCAACGGGGTCAGACCTTGAAATGTGAAAAGATTCAATAAGTTAGAATGTTAGGATGTTAGAAAGTTAGGAAGGAAAAACAATCCTGTAAATCTGCGTCCATATCATAGATTCTTCGAATCTAAGTTGAATCGTTAAATGGTTTAATAGTTGAGTGGGAAAAAACTTAGTGCCTTCGTGTCTCTGTGTAAGAATACTTTTTTTAATGGAACTTTTATATCATTTATTAGGTCATATATACTAAATAAGGCAAAAAAAAGTTTTAAGCATGATTGCAAGATGGATTTATAACTATTTATTAGAAAATTTAAAACGGAGTCTATTATGAGGATAAAATTAAGTATGGTATTAGTGGTGATTTTTTTATTAGTCCTTTCAAATTGTTCACTCTTTGAAGACCCTAACCCTGTTAATATTACTGAACCTAAAGAAGGAGATGTACTCTTAAAAGGTGAAAATTTTTGGGTTTTCGCGGACATTGATCCTGAGTACAGTTTGTATTCGGTATGTGTAGAACTTTTGTTAATAACTGAAGATAGTACGTATGACAGCACATTATGGGAATGTAATTTCTCGGAAGAAGGGGTAAGTGTTATAGGTGATCTTTCAATAGGAAAAGAATTAACGGTTCCGTTGGACGCGCCTGTCAATGATAACTACTCGCTGCAAGTAGGTATCCTTTATGGAGGTTTTGGGCATGGTAATTCTATACCGGTTCGTGTTCGTTCCTCTAATGATTAAAGTATAGAAATTAGTAAACAGGGAGTAGCTGATAGTTATTAGTTAAAAAAAGTTAAAAAACCAACAAAAATTCTCTGTGTTCTTCGTGGGCTTCGTGTGAGTTAAAGTTTCGGGTTACGGGTTTTGTGTTTCGAGTAAAAAAAACCGATCAACAGTCCAACAATCTAACCAATTTAAAGTCTTGGTGTCTTGGTGGCTCAATGAATTTTACAGAAAAAAAGGGACTTGACTCCTTGACATATTGATTTCCGGTTTTAAATTTTAAATACAGGAAAAATGGAAAAAATATATAAAACACTATTTTTGACATTATTATTACTTTCGGGATGCGCTAAAGAATATCACTTACAATACAATTCTCCGGAAGAAGGTTCTCATATAAAACCCTTAAACATAAATACAGAAATATCAGTTAATGTGGAAAATTTAGAGGGTATTACAACAAAAAAACCTTTTATAAGTGTAGATAAGTGGTTTCCCGAATTTGAAAAAGAAATCAAGGAAGCAATAAAAAAAGATTTAAGGAATTCTTTACTCGCTGTTGTTAATGAAGTGTCACCAAAGGTTCATGTTTCTATGGATGTATCTTTCAAATATCGGGAACGGGATAATTTTGGAGGTTTGTTTCTTGTGGGAACTCTTAATTTCTTAGGTGGATTAATTGGTGCGTCTGTAGCAAGTATTACCCATGGAGAAGGAGTTGACTGCTCCGTAAGTTTAGGATACGCAATAATTGGAATGATCGCTGCAACAACCTGTGCGTATTATCTCGTACCGACTGAAAAAAGCATATGCAACATTGAAATTGGATGTACTGTAAAAGGAGAAAACGGAAAGTTAATCAAGTCTTATGAGAGTGAGGTAGAAATTAAGAGGAATTTTGGTTCAATTTCTACACGTAAGTATAGCCTAAGCGGCAGTAAGAATACTATTATTCTCTCTATAAAGGAAGCATTAAAAATCATAAAGTTTCTTATAGGTGAAGACCGAAATGAGATATTAAAATCAGCCCAAAAATATCAAGAAAAATAATTCAAAAAATATAAGGCTACAGTATTTTTGTATTTTTGGTATTTTTGGGGTCGAATCTCGACACTTTTAGATCCTTCGGATCAGTTAATTAGTTAATTTGTTGATTAGTTAATTAGTAACAAATCAATCAGCGCCAATCTAACTTCGGTTGACAGGAAAGAGTTTTAGACTAAAATATATAATATAAAGCAAGGACCGTGCAGTTTAAAAGGTAATAAAATGTATAGTAGTTAATATTGTAATATAGGGAGGGAATAATAATGAAAAAACTATACCGTTCTACGAATTATCGCCAGATTGCCGGAGTTTGCGGGGGATTAGGCGAGTATTTTAATATCGATCCAATAATTTTTCGTATGTTGTTTGTCGCATTACTATTTGGTGGGGGTTCAGGTATATTAATATATATCATTATGTGGATTTTTGTCCCGGTTAAATCTGTTGAAAAAGAACAGTAGTATAACATCTTTTAGTAGAAAGTTTCTGGGGTCAAACCTGATAACCGCTAAAGCGGTTAGTTATTGGTTAATTTGTTGATTGGGTAATTGGTCAAAAAAACAACAAAAATTCCTGTCGTTTATAGATTCTTTGAATCGGTTAACCGAGTCATTAGTCACTAGTCACAAGTCAAAAAAGATAAAAACAACAAAAAAATCCGTGTTTATCCGTGGCGAATTATACGGTTATTTATTCTGAAACTATTTCAGTATGACGAGTTTCTTTTCGTCTATGGATTTTCCTGCCTGAATCCGATAGAAATAGACCCCGGTAGGTAAGTTTTTCAATTCAAAAATAACCCTGTGCTCACCTGCGGCCATTTCTTCGTCTAATAATGTTGTAATTTCATTCCCGAGCAGATCAAAGATTTTTAGCGTCACCTTTTCCCGATGAGGCACCGAAAAACAGATGGTTGTTGTAGCGTTGGATGGATTGGGATAATTTTGCTTCAGAGTTAAATTTTTGACGGCATCCGGGTTATCATTATCATCAACACTGGTCGCCGGGTCCATTGGATGAGCTGCGAAAAAAGCCCAGATAGAATCCGTAGCCGGAATACTTGTAAGCCACGAATGACCGCCCGTGGAAGTGGTGAATAAAACTATATCGGCATTATGACTCAGAGCTGCCCATTTTCTAACCATGAGGTTACCATTGTTAATAATGGTATCCGGTACTGTTTCGCAATCATTTATTTCGACCCAGATATCGATTACTGCTTCAACAGACGGATAGATAAATCCTTCAGAGCTTCCCTCATAAAGCACAACATCGTCATTCAATGAATGTAAATGCATGATGGGTACTGCTCGAACCGGATCACATTCATCCAGTACCATTTGACCCGATCCGGCTGCGATAGCGGCAATTTTATCGGACAATTCCGCAGCAAGACGATATGACATCATCGACCCGTTGGAAAAACCCGTAGCATAAATCCTGATTGAGTCGATGTTGTAGTTTGCCGAAAGTGTATCGATGAGCGCGGAAATGAATCCGACATCATCGATATCATTTGTCATCGCAGTACCGCAACAGTTTCCCGCATTCCAGCTTCTTGGGCTTCCCGTTCCCTCAGGATAAACAACAATAAAATTATTCAAATCCGCTTTGTTACTAAAACCGGTCTCACTCTGGAAGCCGGGGCCATTACCGGTGTATCCATGCAAAGCCACAACAAGAGGTACAGCTGAAAGTCCATCGTATGATGGAGGGACGTGCAGAAGATATGTCCTGTCGATACTGTCATAATTCAGGGTATCGTATTGTGCGTAAGATACCAAGAAGAAAAAAAACATACTCAATACTATTGTTATATATAAACTCCTTTTCATAATACTATCTCCTTTGTTTATTAGGGGGATTCCTATCCTTGTCTTCCCTCTATTGCCAGTAATAAAATTACTGCCGCTATTCCCAGGCGTCTGTCCAATCTTTTTTCAAAGTCGGGAGAAAAATCAACTGTAAACCAGTGAAGAAAAGGGTTAAAAGCCTGGTTTATTTTGACCAATGTATTATTAGTATTTATATCCGATATTGTAAATTTTTGTGGAATCAAATTAGTTAAAAATCTCCTGAGCAATGCCATACCCATACTATCTTCTTCAGTATATGCGAATAAATTATTATTTTCATCTAAAATTTCCCATTTATCTCTAATCATGGAACGAATGCCTTTTCTTCGAAGAGTTCCGACTTTTTCTCTTGTCTTGCTATCTATCACGTCAAAAGCTCCTGAAAAGTCCAGTATTTGTTTCGCGCTTAAATGTAAGACTTCATCATGCCTTTCTAAATCATTATAAACTCTTATATCTTCCTTTAGTTTGAATATTTTTTGTCGGGAATATAGAAGTAATTTATTTTCGGGAGTTAGAACCCGAAAAGCTCCGCCTATAGCGAAAATATCCCTTCTAACTATAAACTTGGATTGTCCTGTAATTTCTTCTATCAAAAAAACCTCCTTATAATGTAATCTTTGTATTAGTATAAGGATTTAGCTTTATTTGTCAATAAAATTCACAACCTCAAACCTTGAAAAGAGAACATAGCTGATGGCTTACTTCTTACGGCTGGCAGCTCACGGCTAAAAACGAAAAAAACTTTGTGTCTTAGTGCCTAATTTCTCCTTGACTTTTATCTTTCTTTTCAATATCATTAAACTTGGGAAAATTTTCTAGCAGGCTTTCACTGCAATACAATTCCTTCACGCTTTCTTATTCGATTAGTTTTTGGTGATATCGAACTCCCTAACCCTTAAAGTGTATCTGGGGTCGCATCTCAACAATTGACAAATTAGAAAATATCAACGGTATCAACGGGGTCAGCCCTTCTTTGAAATGTGAAATAAAGTTAGCTACCAGATACTAGGTCCTAGGTTCCAGTTAAAAAAACTACAATTACTACATGTTCTACATGTGAATCAGTGTTTAGGGTTAAAAAACAACAAATTTTTACCTTGACATTTTATTGAAGTCATTTATTTTTATTATACCGATGAAAAAAAATTATTCTTTTCTTTTAGTTTCTTTTTTTCTTTTTTTAGGGGGTTGCTCTACAGCGGGAACTTTCCAGAATGCCAAGACAGTAGGTAAAGGAAAAGATGTTGGGAATCTTGTGGTAGAAGCTAATAGAGTTAGTTCTTATAGCATTGAAAATCTCGAGGAAAGAAAAATAAGTTATTGGCTCTGGTTTGATATTAGGAATGGTGTTGGGGAGCATACGGATATTGGGGTAAGATTGGGCCCTCTCTTGCTTTTTGGAAGTGAATTGTATGTAAAGCAGGAGTTGACTCCGAAAAATTCACCTGTTTCATTAGGGATGATTTTAGGGCTTTATACCATACCAATCAGCAGAGATTCTTATTACCCAGTTCCGGAAATAAATATTATAGCTAGTGGTTTTGGGGCGACATCTCCTTTTTATTGCGGATGGAAGTGTTCTTATCGGAGTTATTGGAGATTCGTAGATTTAGATTTGGGGCGATTCGATTTTGAAACACCGTCAATAGACGGTACCCCTCCTTATTTAGTCCAGGCTGGTTTTCTTGGATGGTATCAACTAGATTGCTTGAAAAGAGGAGGAATTAATGTGGAATTTGAAGTTGAATATTTTAACAGTCATATTATGCAATACAGATTTTTCGTTTCACTGGCTCTAGGCTCATTGCCTGACTGAGTCATGTATCAATAAACAATAAATCTTGGGATCAATAGGGCCAGGTCTTGATTTTTGAATTTTTGGCATCAAAAACGGAATTCATAACCTAGCAATATAAAAACAGGTATTAGTGTATTGGTATATTAGTTTATTGGTAAAAAATAATTCACCCCGGGGAGTTTCAGATAGATTTGGGATAAGTCAGAACCTAGGATTTAGGGGTTGGGATTTGGGATTTAGTTAAAAACAAAAAAAACTTTGTGCCTTAGTGTATTCGTGGCTAATTATTGTTTTTTTTCTCTGTGTCCTCTGTGGTAACTTTTTTAGTTGGTTCGTTGGTTCGTTGGTTCGTTGGTTCGGGAATTTTTCACTACCTAACCACCTAACTATTTAATCAATGTAAAAAACTATCAACACGATAAATTTTGCACTTGACTTTAATAAATATCGGGTTATAATTAAAGTATGATTAAAAGAAGTATGTTTTCTGAACTTAAAAGTCATCTTTCGAAAAAAGAAATAAGTTTTATCGTTGGTCCAAGGCAAGCCGGCAAAACGACTTTAATGCTTATACTAAAGGAGTACCTGGAAAAAGATGGTAAAAAAACTCTTTTTTTTAATCTTGATATAGAGTCGGACAAAGAATATTTTGTTTCGCAGGCAAGGCTGTTGAAGAAGATTGAATTGGGATTGGGTAAAAAACAGGGATTTGTCTTTATAGATGAAATTCAAAGAAAGGCGGACGCGGGTATTTTTTTGAAAGGTATCTATGATATGGATACGCCATATAAATTTATCGTTTCGGGTTCCGGCAGTGTAGAATTAAAAGAAAAAATTCATGAGTCGCTTGTCGGGAGGAAAAGACTTTTTGAGCTTTCTACATTATCTTTTGAAGAATTTGTGAATTTTAAAACCGAATATAAATACGAAAGTAAACTTTCGGACTTTTTTGCCGTAGAAAACGATAAAACATACCTTCTTCTTGAGGAATATCTAAATTTCGGGGGTTATCCCCGGGTTGTTCTGGAAGATGAATTGTCCGAGAAGCTCAAAATCATTAATGAAATTTATCAGAGTTATATTGAACGGGATATTTCGTACCTTCTGAAGGTCCAAAAAACCGAAGCGTTCAGTAATCTTGTGAAAATAATATCTTCGCAAGCCGGGAAATTGACCAATTATGCTGAGTTATCCTCAACTTTAGGTATTGCGCATAAAACTTTAAAAGAATATCTGTGGTACATGGAGAAAACTTTTATAATTCATAAGGTTACACCGTATTTTAGAAACGCGCGCAAGGAAATCACAAAATCACCAACTTTCTATTTTTACGACCTTGGACTCCGAAATTTTGCCCTTGGCAACTTCGGAAGTCTCCGGGATAAAAGTTTTGTCTTTCAGAATTTTATTTTCAATATCCTTAGAGAAGCAACTAAAATGACCTCTTCGAAAATCTGTTTCTGGAGATCTAAGGATAAAGCAGAAGTTGATTTTGTGATAGATAAGGGTAGAAGCCTTATACCCATTGAAGTAAAGTACCAGAAGTTAAATAACCCAAAAATAGCAAGGTCACTGAGAAGTTTTATCAATCGTTATAAACCAAAGAAATCTTTAGTTGTAAATCTAATGTTAGATGAGACTATTTTGATGGATTCCTGTGAAATACGCTTTATTCCATTCTATAAGCTGATGGAAAAACAAATACTTGGAAATGAATAGATTCTTCAAATCTAAGTCAAATCGTCAAATTAAAAAATAGTCAAATAGGTTTTTAGTTAGTTGGCTCGTTGGTCTGTGGGATTGTTGGGTCGGGAACTTCTTTAACCTCCTAACAACCTAACGCCCTAACTTCCTAACTATTATTGACTCAAGACTCGTGACTAATGACTCTTTGTGTGCCTTCGTGGCTTTTCCCCCGGGTTGACAAAATTGAATTTTGTATTATATGTAATATTAGTAATAAATGTAATACATATAACACGTATGCTATAAAAGAGAGGTTAAAATGGTTAATGTAAGAGTGCCAAAAGAAATAGAAGAACGGTTAGAGGAGTTAACCCGCTTAACTCACCGCTCTAAGAGTTTTTACGTCAGGGAAGCATTGAAAGCCTATATTGAAGACCTTGAGGATTATTATATCTCATTAGAGAGATTGGCGGATAAGAGTTCCAAAAGGTATACTTTAGAAGAAGTCGAAGAGAAGCTTGGCTTATAAAATTTTACTCCTTGAGCAGGCGCTAAAAGAATTGTCTTCCTTTGACAAAAAAACGATAGAAAGAATACTTTATAAAGTAAGCACTCATCTTATAAAATCCCCGGCAAAATTAGGGAAACAACTAAAAGGTGATTACGCGGGATTCTTCAAATATAGAATTGGAGACTGGAGAGTAGTATATCACTTAGATGAAGAGAATAGTACTGTTATGATTACTAAAATAGGACATCGAAAAGAAGTATATAAAAAGTAAAATCTTGTGTTCTCAGATTTCGTGTTTCATGTAAGTCAAAGTTTCGTGTTTCTGGGGTCGTATCTCAACCTTTGACAAATTAAATTGGTTAGGTGGTTAGAATGTTAGGTCGTTGGGTTGTTAAAACAAACTAAATCCTGTTAATCCTGTCTGAAATTAGTTAATGAGTTAGTGGGTGGGGAATCATCAGGTTTTTACTCTTGACTTCCATAAAGAAAATCTTATATTTTTAAATATGAAAGTAAAAGATTTGATATTAAAGGAAATAGAAAAAATTCCGGACAAGTATTTAGGTGAAGTACTTGATTTCATACGTTTTCTGGAAACAAAAACAATAGAGGAAAAGATAGGTACTGCTGTTGCCAGCGAATCTTCTTTAGGAAAAGATTGGTTGAAAGCTGAAGAGGATAAAGCTTGGAAAAATTTGTAAAAGGAGACTTTGTAGTTGTCCCCTTTCCTTTTTCCGACCTAACTCGCGCTAAAAAAAGACCCGCTTTAGTAATATCGAGGTTAAAAGGAGACGACCTGATTCTTTGTCAGATAACAAGTCAGGATGTAAAGGACGAATATGCTATACCTTTAGGAGAAAGAGATTTTGATAGTGGAAAACTCAGGAAAAATAGCAATATACGTCCCAATCGCATATTCACAGCTGATTGTCATATAGTTTTGTACTCGGTTGGACATCTCAAGGCAGATAAAACTTCCTTAATTATCGAGAAAATTATCGCAATTTTAAGACAATAATTATGAATATCTATAAGGATAAGTCCTGTAATGTGCTTTAGGTGCTTCCTTCCATAGGTTGGATATGAGCTTAAAGCGGTAGCATTGCAGGGTCCTTTTTATATACAAAAATTCTTACGATTCTTATACAAGGTAAAATTAATGGAGGTGGAAAATTATGGGGACTAAGGCGAAAACCCCCAATGAAATAAGGAAAGAGGGGATAAAAATTCTTTCCCGGGAACTTGGACCGACTGAGATGGTCGAATTTTTGCAGCAATATGATATGGGTGAGGGGAATTACACGAAAGAACGCCACAAATGGTTGGAACAGGTTTCGGTTAAGGATATAAAAGAAGAATTAAGGAAACTTAAAGAATAATCAACACCTGACCAATTAATCAATGCTTCTGGGGTCAAATCTCAACCTTTGACAAATTGGTGTTAGTTAAAGGAAAACAAATAAATTTTATTCGTGTCATTCGCCTGCCCCGTAAGGAAGAATGACTGTGTTGGGGTGTTATTCGTTGTTTCTTGTTTTTTGTTCGTAGTTGAAAGTTAGAAAAAAAATCAGTGTTTATCCGTGGCTATTTAATAGATTCTTCGAATCGGTATATAACCAACCGAGTCTCAAGTCGTCAGTCACTGGTCACGAGTCAAAAAAACAACAAACAAAATATTCTGCAAATCCTGTCTTTATCCTGTCTAAATATCGGGGCTGTGGTTTGAGTTTTTTAAACTACATATATAAATCCTGTAGATCTGCGTTCATCTGCGTCCCATTATCGGTGGTAGTGGGTAGGGCTCTGTATCCTCGGTGGCTCTGTGTGAGAATAATTCTGGGACTTCGGGTGGGGTTTTAAACAAACAAAACATTTTTTTTTCTTTATTCGTGCTATTTGTGCAATTTGTTGTTCCTCTCAGTTTTGGTGTGTGGTGGGGTGATCTTGTGTTAATCTGCTTGCCCTGCCTGCCCCGTAAGGAAGAATGACTGTATCGGGGTAGGGAGGAACGACTGTACCAGGGTGAAATCTGTGGTTACTTTAGGGGTTGTGTGGTGGTTCTTATCTTGACAAATTAGTTTATTTCTTTAATATCAGTAAAAGTGTAATTGTTAAATATTTGATGAGTATATTCTTAAGTTCAAAACTAAAGGAGGATACATGAGGCTTGATGATATAGAAATATCGAGAGCGATTATTGATAACTACTACAAAAAATTACTTGATTCGTTAGAGTTGGATGTGGCTCTTGTCGGAGCAGGTCCTTCTAATCTTTTGGTAGGAATCCTTTTGGGCGAAAAAGGGATTAAAACTTCTCTTTTTGAATCCAAGCTTGCTCCGGGTGGAGGTATCTGGGGTGGAGGTATGATGTTTAATGAGATTGTTGTGCAGGATACGGCTTTACATCTTCTGGATAAAATCGGAGTAGAATACAAAGAAAATAAAAAAGGTTACTATACCGCGGATAGCGTGGAACTGGCTTCCACTTTAATATCTAAATGTGTAAAATCGAACGTTAAAATATTTAACCTTATTAAAGTAGTAGATGTGATGTTCAGGGAAGAGGGGGGAAAGAAAAAAGTTAACGGTCTTGTTTTGCAATGGTCTCCTGTCGAGCACATAGGTTTGCACGTTGATCCATTAACGATAAGAGCCAAATATATTGTTGACGGAACGGGACATCCCTCGGAAGTCTGTGCTATCGTTTCCCGGAAAATGGATGCGGTTCTTGATACGAGTACCGGTAAGGTTATTGGTGAAATGTCTATGTGGGCGGATAGGGGAGAAGAATTGACCGTAGATAATGCTTCGGAAGTTTTTCCCGGTTTGTTTGTGACCGGTATGGCTGCGAATGCGGTTAAGGGAGCTCCGCGTATGGGTCCTGTCTTTGGAGGTATGCTGCGCTCAGGAGAGAAAATCGCGGGAATTATATCAGAAAAATTGGGGAAATGATAACCGCTAAAATGGAAAAAGTTTAATGAGCTCTTTGCCTTTAGCTGTTGGCATTTAGTTTTTTAATTAAATTATTTTAAAGCCAAAGGCGAAAAGCTAATAGCTAATGGCTTTAGTAATTATTATATGAAATATTTTTTTGCAAAAAAAACAAAAAGTCGACTGACAGTACCAAAGAATATGCGTTCTCCTTTCGGAGCTTACGTTATAACAAGCGGAGATCATATAAAAATTGCCCGGCAGGCTTGTGAAGGTGGGGCTCGGATTGTTCAATACAGAGATAAATCTTCCTCCGGAAAGGATATGTTAAAGATTGCCGATAAAATCAGAGCTATCACAAAAAAATTTAATTCTTTATTCATTGTTAATGATTTTATTGATATTGCGTTGTTATCGGGAGCGGATGGAGTTCACCTCGGACAGGATGATGTTTCGCTTGCGAGGGCAAGAAAGATAACTCCTGACGGCTTTATAATTGGTGTTTCTACGCATTCCTTAGAGCAGGCTCTGGAGGCAGAAAAAAAAGGAGCCGATTATATTGGAATTGGTCCTGTGTTTGCTACTCCGACTAAGGAAAACTATGATTCCATTGGGTTTTCGACTGTTAAGGAAGTTTTTCGGAATGTAAATATTCCTCTGGTGGCGATCGGGGGTATAAATCTTGAAAATCTTGGCGAGTTAATCGAAATTAGTGTCGAAAACATTGCAATGGTAAGGGCGTTTCAAGAAAATACACGGGAAAAAGTCAAAAAAGTTAATTTTTTACTAAGAGTATAGAAAAATCCCTTGACATTAAGGGAATACTATATAGATTGAGTAAAAAGGGAGTAAACTAATGGCTAAGGATTTAATCGAGATTAGATGGCACGGCAGGGGTGGTCAAGGAGCCAAGACAGCAGCTTTACTTTTCGGAGAAGCCGCCATTGACACTGGAATGTACATACAGGCATTTCCCGAATACGGTCCGGAGAGAACAGGAGCGCCTGTAAGCGCTTTTAACCGTTTGAGTAAGAACCCTATAAGGTTGCACAGCGGTGTTGCCAATCCGGCTATTGTACTGGTCCTTGACCCGAGTTTGCTTGCTACAGTCGATGTTCTTGAAGGTTTGGGCGAAGATGGTATTCTTATAGTCAATACGTCCGATTCTCCTGGTGAGATCAGGAAAAAATTATCTGTTAATCCAAAAATAAAGGTTTACACTCTTGATGCTTCGAAAATAGCGATGGATACAATAGGACTAAATAAACCCAATACTCCGATGCTCGGAGCGTTGTCTAAAGTTTCCGATATTTTGGAGTACAATAAAATGCTAAAGAGTATCGAGCATAAACTAAAAATAAAATTCAGAGGTAAACCGGAAGAGATAGTTACGAAAAATATGAAAGCTATAAAGACTGCTCATGAAGAGACGAAGGGAGAAAGCTGATGGCGAAAAAGAAGGAAGGGTGGAGAGAACTTCCTATAGGTGCAATTATAGTTGAGCCCGGTTCCAGTGAAAAATTCAAAACCGGAGATTGGAGAGAAGGAAAGAAACCGGTTGTAGATAAGAATAAGTGTACGAATTGTATGATCTGCTGGATTTCTTGTCCTGACTCTGCAATTATTGTTAAGAATGGGGAAATGAAAGGTTTTAATCTGGATTATTGTAAGGGATGCGGAATTTGTTCCACGCAATGTCCTGTAAGTGCCATAGAGATGGTTGAGGAAGAGAAATGAAAGTTGCAGCTAAGACCGCGAATGAAGCAATGGCAGAGGCAATGAGGCAAATAAACCCTGATGTTGTTGCTGCTTATCCGATAACTCCTTCGACGGAGATCGTTCAGATATTTTCGCAGTTTGTCGCGGATGGTTTAGTTGATACTGAGTTTGTGCCCGTAGAATCAGAGCATTCGGCGCTAAGCGCTTGTATCGGTGCAGCTGCAGCGGGTGCAAGAGTTATGACTGCTACATCATCTCAGGGTCTTGCTCTTATGAATGAGGTCCTTTTTGTTGCGGCAGGGCTACGACTACCTATGGTTATTTGTGAAATAGCAAGAACTCTATCAGCTCCGATTAATATTCATTGTGATCATTCCGATACAATGGATCAGAGGGATACGGGATGGATGCAGTTTTATGCCGAGGATTCCCAGGAAGCTTATGATCTGGTTATACAGGCAATGAAGATTTCAGAAGAAGCATTTTTACCTGCTATGGTATCTGCTGATGCTTTTATTCTCTCTCATTCTCTTCAGAGAATTGAGATGTTGGATGATAAAGACGTGCAGAGTTTTATAGGTAAGCATAAAACGCCTTTTTCTGTTTTGGATACCGATCATCCTATTACAGTCGGTCCCCTTGATCTACAGGATTATTATTTCGAGCATAAAAGAGCGGAAGCCGAGGCAATGATAGAGGCATATAAAGTAATAAAAAAAGTATTTAATGATTTTGGGAAGAAGTTTGGGAGAAAATATGGTCTTATAGAAGAATATAAAATGAAGGATGCAAAGAGAGCTATTGTTTTAATGGGATCTACTGCCGGGACGGCTAAAGAAGTGGTTGACAGTCTTAGAGCCGATGGCGAGAAGGTAGGTCTTGTTAAAGTTTATGCTTTCAGGCCCTGGCCTGCAGAGGAAATCAATAAAGCACTTAGAAATGTAGAATATTTAGGTGTTATGGATAGGGCTGAAGGAATGAGTGGTTTTGGTGCTCCTCTTTTTACTGAGGTCAGATCTTCACTTTACGACGAAAATAAAAAGCCCGATACATACGGGTATGTATATGGATTGGGAGGAAGGGACGTAAAGATAGAGGACATTAAAAAGGTTTTTGACGATTTGAAAAAAGTGGAAGTTGGTGAAAAATTGGATAGAAATAATTATTTAGGTGTAAGGGAGTAGGGGGCTTTATGGCTGTAAATTTAAAAGAATTATCAAAACAGGAAGATCTTTTTGCCTCCGGGCATCGTGCATGCGCGGGTTGTGGTCCGGCAATAGCAGTAAGACAGGCTCTTTTAGCTGCAGGCAAAGAAACCGTTGTAAGTTTTGCGACCGGATGTATGGAAGTTGTATCTACGATATTCCCATACACAGCCTGGAAAGTGCCTTATATTCATTCGCTTTTTGAAAATTCCGCAGCTACGATGAGTGGTGTCGAAGCCGCTTATAATGCTTTAAAAAGAAAAGGAAAAGTAAAAAAGGATATAAACTTTATAGCTTTTGGTGGGGATGGGGGAACTTACGATATTGGTTTGCAGGCTTTATCAGGGGCAATGGAACGAGGGCATAATATGCTCTACATTTGTTACGATAATGAGGCTTACATGAATACCGGCATACAGAGATCCAGCGCGACACCGTATGGTGCTAGTACTACTACCTCTCCGTCCGGAAAAGTAATACCCGGTAAAACGAGACAGAGAAAAGATCTTACGGAAATTATGGCTGCGCATAATATTCCATATGTAGCTCAGGCATCTATTTCTGATTGGAGAGATTACATAACTAAGGTCCAAAAAGCCCTTTCTATTGAGGGACCAAAGTTTATAGTTGTTTTTGCTCCGTGTCAGCTTGGATGGTATTATAAAAAGGAAAACACCATTAAGATTGCTGATATGGCTGTAAAATCCAGATTCTGGCCTTTATATGAAGTAGAGAATGGAGTACATAAAATTACAAAAGATCCGAAAACGGTTATTCCCGTTGAAGAATGGTTGAAATTACAGGGAAGATTCAGGCATTTATTTAAAGGCGGAAATAAGAAAATTATTGAAGAGATTCAAGAAGAAGTAAACGCCAGGTGGGAGAGATTAAAGAAATTAGAGAAGGCCGGCATTTAAATGCCAATGGATAAAGAAGAATCCTTTGAGATAGAATTTCAGTCTATCAAGGATAGTTTGGAAGAGCTTTGCAGGGAAACTAAAGCTCTCTCGGTTTTGCTTATAGATAAAGCCGGTCAACTTATCACTTCAGCAGGTAACGTTTCTTCTATTGATATTCCATCGTTTGCGACCCTGTCGGCAGCTGATTTCGCGGCTACTTCTACTCTTGCGGATCTTATAGGAGAGCGTGATTTTTCAACCTTGTTTCACCAGGGAGTAAAAAAGAGCATTTATATTTCGTTAATTTCGGATAAAGTGATTCTTGCAGTTATATTTACGAAGGAGACAACGCTGGGTTTGGTAAGGATTAAAGTTAGGAAGACAGCTGAAAAGCTGGGAAATTCGCTTGAAAAGATTTTTGATGTTCTTGAAAGTGAATATTCGGGAGCGGTGGATGATGATTTTATTAATGAAGCGGAAACAGAGCTGGATAGTCTTTTTGAATAAAATGGAGATAAAATGGCGCTAATAAATTATTCTTCAAAAGAAATAAATTGTAAAATAGTGTACTATGGTCCGGGACTTGGTGGTAAAACTACCAATATTAAACACATATATTCAAAAGTTAATCCTGATCACAGGGGAAAATTGATGAGTCTCGATACAGAATTGGACAGAACTCTTTTCTTTGATTTCTTGCCTGTAGATTTGGGTACTGTGAAAGGTTTTTCAGTGCATTTTCATCTTTATACCGTTCCCGGTCAGGTTTACTATAATGCTTCCAGGAAACTTATATTGAAAGGCGTTGATGGTCTTATATTCGTTGCTGATTCTCAGATAGAAAGATTTGAAGATAATATTGATTCCATGGACAATCTTAACGATAATTTAAATGAATATCATAAGAATGTCGAAGAGTTACCATTAGCCATTCAATATAATAAGAGAGATTTACCGAACATTGTTTCCCTGAATGAGTTAGAAGACGCTTTGAATCCACGGGGTGTTTTCTTCTGTGAAGGTGTTGCGTGCGAGGGAATTGGTATTTTCGAACCTCTTAAAGAGGTCTCTAAGAGTGTCTTAAGAAAGCTCAGGTAGATCTAAGTAAAGGTATTAATTTTTTTTCTAAAATTGTATCCCAGCTGAAATTATCAATTATCATTCTTCTATCTTGTACAGTATTGTTGTTTTTTAAGAAGACGTCAATATTTTTCGCGATTTCTTTAGGTTTTTCGGTAAGGTCGAAAAATATGTGAGATTTAAAATATTTTTCGATTTCTTTCAGAGGAGGAATGTTTGAAAGTGCGGCTGGTAATCGGAACAGTGAAGCTTCGATAGCCGGCAATCCAAAACCTTCCATTTTACTCGTGATAAGAAGAAAGTCTCCCAGAAAGTAAAAAGTTTCAATATCTTTTATAGTACAATATTCGGAGAATAGAATCAGGCGAACTCCTTTTTTCTTTGCTCTTAGCTTAAGTTCTTTTTTGTAAGATACGAAAGCTGGGTTATGTGGGTCGGGTGGGGCGGACAAAAGTAGTAAGGGATCTCCTTTTAATTTCGAGGCTATGTCGATAGCAAGTTCGAAATTTTTTCTCCTTGTTACTCTGGAAGGGAAAATAGCGACAGGATAGTGATCCAGAATTTTTAATTTTTCAGCGGCTTTTTTCATATCTGGAGGCAGTATAACATAAGGGTCGATTCCGTTGTGTATTACTTCTATGTTCTTTTTTTTAATATTAAAAAAATCGGAAAGTAAATTTTTTCTGTAATTTGTTATTGTTACCCATTTGATTCCGGGAGTAAAATTCGCTATGAATTTTAGAGGGGAATTTCCCGGAGATGGTAAGTTATAAGTAGAGTCTAAATAGGAAAGATCGTGAACCCATCCTATAGTTTTTATTTCTTTTGATACTTCTATTAAAGCCGTGGTTGCCACGAGATTAAAATGCATTGTGAAAAGATTGTGAACGATCAGAACATCTGAATCTTTCAAAGCTTTAAGGATTTTTTTCTTTACTTTCCTGACTTCCTTTGAAAATTCTTTCGGGGTTACCCCTCGCAGTATTTTTTTATTCATTTCTTTATAATAAGAAGAGCTTAGTTCCGGTATAAATTTATCCGGTTTTCCGTCTCCGGCTATTATATTTACCTGAAAGTTTTTTTCTTTTAAAAGCCTTGCGTGTATGTCAACAGTTAATTCCACTCCTCCGATTACCGGCAGGGCAGAATAATGGAGGATGGAAACTATTTTTCCCATCTTTCGAGAAGATAAGACTTGTTCCTTTCGAAAGTAAGGGCAGCCTCCTCAACAAGGTTTTCGAAGCCGTCGTTTTGCATTTTAACTGATGATTCGTAAAGAGAGGCAACTCTAAGATTATATAAGGGAAGCAGTGTGCTTATTAGCTTTGCATGATGTCTTTCGCAATGATGGAATGCCGCGGCGAAATCGTAAACAATTCTCGCCCAGTTTTCATGATTTAATAGAGAATAATCTTTTTCTTTACCTATTGTTTTTAGAAGTGTAAAGGAGTTGGGGTTTAAGATATCGTTCCATAGAGAATGGAAGTTTTTCCATCCGGATTTGAAGGATTCTGCAAGTGAATGCAAGTCTATATCAAATTCCTCGGGCTCTAAACCGATTTCGTCTCCAAGTATATCTACCGGATCCGAGCCTTCAATTTTTTTCCATGAATCTTCAAAGTCTCCCATTAATTCAAAGGTTGTAATAACGACCTGGAGAAACATCGGTCCCAGGTGTTTTGAAGGGTCTTTTGTTTCATGCAGTTTAGCTCCAAGTCTAGTTTGACCTAATTTGTATCCATTTTTAACAGCAGTTGTAGTTATCCAGGTATCGATACCGAATTTGGCTACATCAGTGTCCCATCGCTTGTCCAGGAGAAGAGAACTTACAAGATTTGAGGAAAAGGCAAAGTCCCCTCCTATTGGTTGTCTGACTCTTTTACCCCATATAGCTCTTATCAACATGTAGGCAATATTATTCGTGATTGTGGCGTCGTATTTGTACCTTTTATAGTAAGGAGCGATATAATCATATCCCTCATCAATTATTGGGCTGATAAGGTTTTTCATCCATTTCGGACCTATGGAGCGTAGATCCGAATCTACCATAAGTGTAGCTTTGGCACCAAGAAATTCCGAGGCTTCAAGAATACCTCTTACAGCCGTGCCCTTACCCGGAAGACCTCTATATATGCTTACTGCTTTTTCAATATAGGGAGGTAATTGTACGTTTTGTGCCACCTCTCTTGTATCATCAACGGAACCCCCATCTGTAATCAGTATCAAGCTTTTATGACCTTTCCAGTGTTCGGCTAACCCATCTCCGATTTGTTTCATTACAAAGTCTATAGTATCATCGACGTTATAAGCCGGAATTCCAACGATTATATCCACTGATTTTATTTCCTCGAGTCTTTTTCTCAAATCGTCCCGTATTGCCGTTATGAATTTCATTTTACCTCCCATTGAGTTTATCTACTATATCAGGTATTTCTGTTTCAAGTAAGTCGGGCATCGCAGAGTCTATTCTTCCCCAGGTCGGTATCAAATGAGAACCCAGTGGATGTTTATAGAATTCTTGCGTTGCTATATCAAATGCCGTAGTAAACTTTTCAATTGCGATCGTTTCTCTGTTTCGGTCATATTTGAGACCATTTATCAAAGCTACGTTTTTGTATTTTTCTACAAATTCCATAGCGTAATCATAATATGTTATTTTAAGAGTTCGTATCGTTTCCGGCGAGAAAATTATTCCATCCTGAGAAAGCACTCTGAAGAATGTTCTTGCGATGTCTATTGCCATTCTCATTATACCCGAGGTTATGTTATCAGAGTCAAATTCTTGATGTTTATGGTCATAGCGATCTACTAAATCTACCTGGCATATGCTGGATAAGTCCAGGTGGGTATAAATTTCACGCAAGAGACCTATCTCCAGCCCCCAGTCGGAAGAAAAGCGAACTCTTCTTGTTAATTCGGTTATCATTGCCACTTCTCCGGAAAGAGGATAGCGGAAGGATTCGAGATAATCGAAAAACTCCCGGTCGCCAAAAATTTTCTTGAGTGCTTTTAAGAGAGGTGAGAAGAAAAGGCGTACCGCTCTTCCGTGCAGCACATCCGCAACTCTTGCGTAATAACCCTTTGCGAAATCGTAATTGAGACGTTTGGAAAGTACCGGATAAGTAAGACGGGCTAAAATGTCTCTCGAATAAGTGCGTATGTCACAGTCATGTAAAGTGACCATGTACACCTCACTCTTAGCTAGAATGTACCCCATTGCCGTCCAGACACCTCTCCCTTTTCCTCTTTTGCCCGGGTCAAGTCCATTTCTTTTAAGTCGTTTCAATATCCCTTGAATTTGCGGAGAATCGTTCCAGAGAATAGTTGTTTTTGTAGGTATTTTAGAGAAAAATTTCCTTGCGTGGTCGAATTGTGTTTTATTTGCTTTATCGAGTGATACCACCACTTCGTGTATATAGTCCGCTTCTTTTAGTTGTTCGACAATCCCCGGAAGGCCTTCGCCCTCGAGTTCCGAGTAAAGGGAAGGCAGGAGCAGGGCGAATTTTCTTTCTTTTGAAATTTTTCTAATACTATTTTCAATCTTATCAAGAGAATAACCTGGTAGTTTGTGTAATGTTGTTATAATACCGTTTTGAAAAAAATCAGACATTTCTCTCCTCCAATACTTGTTTTACAGCTTTTTTCCAGGCAAGCGGCCCAGAATCTTCATAGCTTTTATATTTTGTGTTTTTTTTACTTCTAAGTAAAATAGGATAATCGCATTCATCAAGCATAGAATAATCATTTGGAGAGTCTCCGATGCCTACGGAATAACCATTCCTTTTTTCTCTGATAATTTTTACAGCCATACCTTTTGAAGATCCTTTGTATAACTGATAGAAATTGCCTCCCCAGTAAATTGTGTAACCAAGATATTTTAGTTCTTCGATAAAATTAGGGTCCTCAGTAGTTAAAAAACGAAAAGGCTCTGAAAAATTTCTGTTTTTTGCCAGTGGAATTAAATGATCCGGTAGTCCGGTAAGTTCTTTGATTTTTTCTGCGCTCATTTCTGAGAATATCTCTATTCTTACGTTTTGTTCCTTTGCAATATTGTGTAAATCATTCTTTATTCCTTCGGATTTTGTGCCTAATTCTTTTCTTTTTCCGTCGATTACTACGAATCCTCCGTTTTCTGCAGCATATGGACCTGAAAATTCCATTTCTTTAAGGAAATAATCGATTTCCTCGGATGTTTTACTTGAAATGACAGCTATTGTGATTCCTTTTTCAATTAAACTATGTACAAAGTCACGAATAGAAATTGCCGAGTATGAAGAATCCAGCAGGCAATTATCAAGATCCGTGAAAATTATCATGAAAGAACTCTTTTGAATATCTTTTCTTCGTTTTTAAGATAACTTTTTGGGTCAAATAGATTTTCCAATTCTTCTTTATTTATATATTTCTTGGCTCTTTTATCGTTTTCGATTTTTTCTTTAAAATTACCGCCTTTTTGCCAGACTTCCATGGCGTTTTCCTGTACGATGTTGTAAGCTTCTTCTCTTTTTACTCCTTTATCGAGTAGAGTTATGAGAACCCTTTGTGAAAACACAAGTCCGTTTGTGAGCCAGATATTCTTTTCTATATTATCTTTATATATGTTTATATCTTTAATAACGAAAGCGATTTTCTTTAGCATATATACTGTAAGCGTTATAGCGTCCGGAAAAAAGATTCTTTCCGTAGAAGAGTGAGAAATATCGCGTTCATTCCACAGGATTATGTTTTCGATAGCTGTAATTAAGTATGAACGGAGTAAACGGCTCATTCCTGAAAGGCGTTCACAAATTATAGGATTTCTTTTATGCGGCATTGCTGATGAGCCTTTCTGTCCTTTTTTGAAAGGTTCTTCTAATTCCCTTATTTCAGTTCTTTGCAGGTGTCGTATCTCGTTTGCTATGTGTTCGATTGTTGAACCGATGGTAACTATTGCAAATATATATTCGGCATACCTGTCTCGCGGCACGACCTGAGTAGAAATAGGTTCCGGTTTTAAATTTAGTTTTTTTAGAGCAAGCTCTTCTACTTCGGGGTCAAGGTGTGCAAAATTTCCCATTGCTCCGGAAATTTTTCCGTATCCGGTTTCTTTTGAAGCTCTGTTAAATCGCTTACTCGCTCTTTTCATTTCAGAGTACCAAGAAAGAAACTTGAGTCCGAGAGAAGTGGGTTCTCCGTGGATACCATGAGTTCTTCCTATAATAGGTATTCCTTTACATTCGAGTGCTTTTTCTTTTAAAATTTCAAGTATATTTTTGAGTTCTTTCTTTATAATAGAAGAACATTCTTTAACCTGCAGAGCGAAAGAAGTATCGACAATATCCGATGATGTGAGCCCCTGGTGGAAAAATCGAGTGGAATCGCCTCCTTTTTCTTCGACAGCGGTGATAAAGGATACCACATCATGTCTGGTTTTTTTCTCGATTTCTTTTATTCTTTCCGCCAAAATTTCAATTCCTTGTAAAGATTTTTCGGTTCCGACTGGGATTCCTCCGAGTTTTTCACGGGCAAAAAGAACGGCAAGTTCGACTTTAAACCATGTTTTAAATTTATTGTCGTCCGACCAGATTTTGTCGATTTCCTCAATTTTATATCTTGAAATCATTAAGCCCTCCTTATTTATGATGCTTTTGTTTCCCTGTAAGATTATAAAAATATATCTTGTAATGTCAAGGTCAAGGCGGGGCAAAATTGCTTTTAGCTTTTTGCTTTTAGCTGTTGGCTTTAAAAAAAACTTTGTGCTCTTTATGTCCTTTGTGGTAAATTTTAAGATTTGGGTATTGTGGGGGTGAGCTTATTCAATGCAAAAAGCAAATGGCGAAAAGCGAATAGCGTGATGTACATGTGTTCTCTGTGGCAAATATTTAAAATATCATTTCATTAATATAACTTTGCGTATTCCGGTAAATGCTGCTCTGTTTGCATCCATTCTAATGAAGTACACGCCTGCTGGTTTACCTCTCATATCTATCTTTCTTGAATAATAGCCTGCGTTACTCTCTTTTGAAATCTCTTTCATCTTTGTTCCCTTTATATCATACACCTCTAATATGAACTTAGCCTTTTCAGGAAGAGCGTATTTAATTTCAAACTGGCTGCTTCCTGTTATTCCGTTCATATCAAAAGAATAAACCTCCGGCAATTTAGCTATAGGAACGGATGTAACAGGTGATATCGTAAATATAGAATCGCTTGTATCCGACGGACTTCCAACCGTGTCAGTTATCCGAACAAAACAACTGTCTGAAGGTGTATCGGGTATCGTCCATGAATAAGCCCCGGTGTCGGGTATAATGGCAATTACGTCCGACCAGCTCGAACTGGTGTTGGTTGAATATTCTATATGAACGCCGCCGCTGGTTCCGCTCGAAGCCCAGGTAATATCATAATCGCTTCCGACCTGCCAGTCTTCAGCACCGTTAGGGGAAGTTACTGTGATATAGGGAACGGGAGATATCATGAATACCGCATCGCTGACATCGGAAGGATCACTATCTGTGTCACTAACACGAACAAGGCAATTTCCCGAAGGTGTATTCGGAACTGTCCAGGGATGAGTACCATCATCCGATGTGCTGGCAATTACGTCCGACCAGTTTGAACCGGTGTTGGTCGAATATTCTATATGAACGGTACCGCTGGTTCCGCTTGAAGTCCAGGTAATATCATGACTGCTTGTTACCTGCCAGTTTTCTCCTCCGTTTGGGGAGGTGATTGTTAAGGCAAAGTCGGGCATTTCAACTTTTCCCCATCCGTAGATATTATCTTTTCCGGCGGTTCCCAAATCGACCGTACAATCCGTATATAGATAATTCCGGATATCACTATTGCTATATCCGGGATATCGTGATTTAATAAGGGCGCAGACCCCAACTGTGAGTGGAGATGATAAAGAGGTACCATACCAATATCCATAAGCATAACTATTGCAATTATCGGGTGCAGTAACATCCGGTTTGGTCCTTCCGTCAGTTGTAGGTCCTTGAGAACTAAAGGGTTCCTGGGGACCGGAAGTATAGTTGATTCGATCGATGGCACCGACGGTTACCACATCCGTAATTGTACCGGGGTCGGTTAGACTGCTTGAGTTTGTACGATAACCAAAGCTTTTATCCAGGTTAAAGAATGTAAAATCTGCGTCGGTAGTTGTCGAATACTCTTTTACCGCGACACCATACATCCCATTGTCATATGGGTTTGTGAAAACTATTGTTTCTTCCGGACGTGTGAAAACTCCGGTTTGTCTGTCCGTGGAACTATCAATGAGTGCCCAGGAACCGGTATATCTTAATAAGTAAAGATCATAATCCTGATCCGAATATGGATAGTCATCCCAGTTCAAGGTAATTATAATATTTTCTCCAACGTTATGATACCACACGCTAACAGAATCAGGACCGATAGGATTTATGTTGGCTCCTGTTACGCTAAAATCATGATAACTATCAACTGTATCGTCTGTGAATGTCGATCTATAATGATCTTCGGCTGAATTGCCTGCCGAGTTAACCCATAGGATTCCGTTATTTATTGCGTCGTTGGTAACACCGCATATGAATCCCGTTCCATCGTAGTAACCTCCCGCATTAAACCACCCCATGGAATGGTTGATAACGTCTACACCATTGCTGATACAGGAATCTTTTGCGTTTTCAAAATCGGTCCCATCTGCTATCTTATATAAATAAAATTCCGCTTGAGGAACTAAATCAAAGATTGTTTCAGCCACGGCTGTACCATGAGGAGTTGTGGCCTCGAGTCCACCACCCGTAAAATCGCAACTCACGTAGGATGAAGGTGTATCACCCTCAGCCTGTGCAGCTGTTAAGGACATGAATCCACTATCAATGACAGCGACTTTAATACCTGAGCCTTCATAGCCCGCTGACTGCCAATGGTCGCCGTTCATAAGAACAACACCTTCACCGGTGACAGCGTGTTCCTTTGGTCTTAGGAGGGGCTGATTACTCCGAGCTCTTTAATTGCGGTTGATACATTCTCAAGCTCGTTTATTGGTATTTCAACTCTCATGGAGTGTTTTGCTTTTGCTTGAATCCTTGAGCCGAAAGCTTTTAAATCATTCTCATCGATGTCTGCCGTTGTAATACCCGGTTTGGTTGAAATAGTTACAACTACTCTATCTTCGATAATCTGTAGATCGGATTGCTTGGCGAATTGTATATATTCTTTATTCTCGGCGTGAAGTTTGTAAAGTCTGTCTAAACGTGAGGAAAGGCTTTTTATTTGTTTGGGTTTGTGGTCAGTTTTGGGAGGCGATTCGATTCGAAAATCCGTTATGTTAATTTTTTCGTAATCTTTGGCAAAAACCGGATCGATTTGTATGCCTATGATGAAAAATAGTAATATAAATATTTTTTTGTTTATTTTTTTCACTCCTTATTTTTATTATTAAAATAATAATAATTTGTTAGTTTATGTCAATCGTTTAATGGCAGTATTGTTTACCGGTTTTAAAAATCCCTTCATTTTATAGAATGTGTGTATGAACTTTCCTGTGTGTATTCCGATTCCCCCCTTGACAAGGTTTGAAAAATCAGTATTATTTATAATAATATGAAGAAAATTATAGGATATTTAGCTGGAATCATAATAGTTTTTTTCTCTTTTGACGTTGCCGATGTTTTTGCTCAAAATTGCAGTTGGAGAAGTTACATAGATCTCCCTACTGCTAATATTTCAGACGGGTTTTTCGTTAATTTTAATGGAGGTTATGCCCTCTCCAGTGAAGCCGTGAATAAATTTGACGTTAACGGTTCAATAGAATACGGTATGTCTGGTTTTATTGCAGGCTTAAAAGTATATACGGAAAAAACCTTCTGTCTCGATTTAGCTTATCAAATTATGGAACAGAGTGGTTCTTTCCCCAGTTTATCTCTTGGTATTGAAAATATTACAAATAAGAGTCATGTATCTCCGCTTGGGGAGACAGGTTTAATAGATGAGTTGTATTCTCCGAGACCGCCGGAAGTGGCTTCAGCCTATCTGGTTGCTACGAAGGAATTAAGCAGTAAAGTTGAGATGACGTTTGGTTTAGGGCGGGGGAGATTTGTAGGTTATGGTCCGCGGAGTAAGTATTTGAACATAGATGCTTTTTCCGATGAGAAGCACGAAGACTTTGGAGTCGGTCTTTTCGGCGGAATGAAATTTTCTTTTCCTGTTGGGGCTGCGTTTATTCTTGAAACGGATGGTAGAGATGCAAATATGGGATTTCGGTATGAGGCTGGTATATGGAAAAGTACTTTGAGCCTGGATAAAATCGAGCACTTTTTCGCTGGTTCGGATTCTTTAATCAATGCTCCCTGGTTGAGTTTATCTTTGTCTTTTAATCCGGTAGGTAGTGTAGGCAAAGCTGATGAGAAGGGTACGTTAAGGATAACCCTAAAGGACAAAAGTAGCGGAAGACGTATTCCGGGTAAAATTATTGTTTCGAAAGGGAATGTTGAGCAAAATTTTGATATTTTAACTACAAAAGAAACCGTACTTCAATTGGAACCCGATGTTTACAAAATTACCGTTTTCTCTGCCGGGTACAAAATGAAAACTGCCAATATTCCGGTTAAAGCCCGAGGTGATTTGGATTTTGAGATTAGTTTATCTAAAGTGATAAATCCTGTGGTTAAACAATCTATGGATTTAACAAAAGCAGCCGCTACTGATTATAAATATGGTCGTCTTAAAGAAGCAAGAAAAAAACTTGAAGAAGCAATTGCTTTATATCCGAAAAATACGAAAGCACAGAAAGGTTTGCAACTGGTTAAGAAAGCGTTTGCGGACAATATTGATTCGCTGAAGAATAAGGCAAGAGCTCGTGAGGGATCCGGGGATATAAGGGGTGCAATAACTTTGTGGGAGCAGGTTCTCGCTTGGGAGGAAAATCCTGCTGCAACCCAAAAACATATTCAAAGTTTAAGGGATAGACTGGCTGCAGGAAGTAGGAAGCCTGCCATGACCAGAACAACCCCTAAGGTTACAAAGAAGGCTCCGGTAAAAAAGGAACCTTCTTTATCCAAACAGCAAATTGCCGATCTGTATACTAAGGGTTTGAGTGCTTATTTCGACGGTAATTATAAACAAGCAATAAAGTATTTCCAACAAGTGCTTAGCGCAGATCCCACTCATTCACAGGCTAAGCGTTATCTCGGAGAAGCCAAAGAACATTAATGCTGTATAAAGATGCAGGAGTGGATATCCGAAAAGCAGAGGATGCTTTTTCTGAGATTAAACTTTTAATAAAAAAAACTTTAACAAAAAACGTTCTAAATTCTCCCGGTCATTTTGGCGCAACATATAAAATCCCGGCAGGATATGAAAATCCTGTTCTTGTTTCATCGATTGATGGAGTCGGTACGAAAATCCTTTTGGCTATTGAGCATGGCTATTATGAAGGTTTGGGTCGTGATATTGTGAATCATTGTGTTAATGATATTCTGGTTATGGGAGCCAAGCCAATGTACATTCTCGATTATTTTGGTACAGGTAAACTTGATAAAAAGGTAATAACCGAGGTTGTAAGGGGTATGGCTCGGGCATGCCAGGAAAATGAATGTTCCCTTATTGGGGGAGAAACCGCCGAAATGCCCGATCTGTATGAGGATAATATCTTTGATCTTGCGGTTCAGATAACAGGTATAGTGGAACAGGATAAAATAATAGACGGAAGTAAGATTAAGGAAGGAGATAAAGTTTTCGGTCTTTCCTCTTCGGGTTTTCACACAAATGGTTATTCTCTTATAAGGGCTATTGTGAAGAATGCCGGACTTTCCCTGGATGCTTATATAGAAGAGTGCAGTGGAATCCTGGGCGATTTATTACTTGTTCCTCATAAGTCTTATTATAGAGAAGTTTTTCCTCTTTTAGATGTAATAAGAGGAATTTCTCATATTACCGGAGGGGGTTTTTACGGTAATATCCGGCGTATTTTACCACAAGGTCTTACTTGTCGTATAGATGTTGACACTTTTGAAGTTCCCGACCTTTTCAGATTTATTCAAAAGAAAGGAAGAATCCCGGAGAAAGAAATGTTTTCTGTTTTTAATATGGGTATAGGAATGATTTTAGTCTGTGAGGAAGACATTGGATTAGGAATGGAAATCGGAGAAATCAGAAAAGGTGATGTACCGGTAGAAATTAATGGGATTTGATTTATTTAAGAATAGAAGAAATATAATATCACTTATAGCATCCGTAGTTTTTGCGGTTCTTTTGTGGTATTATGCAAAAACTAATGAAATTGTTGTGCTTGATAGTACCCTTATGGTGCAAATAAAAACCCCTAAAAATATAATTATAAAAGGTACTTCTTCTGACTCGGTTAAGTTAAGAATCAGGACTAAAAAGAGACAGCATAATATTTTGAAGAAAATTTCTCCTGTTATTAAGTTGTCTTACGATTTTCCCGGTATCTATAAGTTTAAACTTGATGAAAGCAAACTCTCTTTTCCGGTTTTATTGGGGATTGAAGATTATGAGATTCAAGCTCCGGATTCTATTCAAGTTGAGCTGGATTCGTTAATTAGAACAGAAGTAAGTATAACTTCTGTAAAAGGTATGGCTTTTGAGCCGGATAAGGTTGTCATAGTGGGGCCAAAGAGTATGGTCTCTAATATTGAATATCTTTCGCCGGATTCTATACCTAAAGGAATTTTTACAACTATTACTATAGGAAATCCATTAATTGAGGTTTTCCCGAATAAGATAAGAGTAAGACATTGATGATACTGGGGTTAGAAACTTCCTGCGACGAGACAGGTGTTGCCCTTTTGGAAGATGGTAAGGTATTATGCAATAAGATTTACTCTCAGCAGATTCATAGTCGGTTTGGGGGTGTTGTACCAGAAATAGCTTCACGGGAGCATACCGAAAGAGTACTTTCGATGACTAAAGAAATTCTGAAAGAAAATAAGAAGGCTGTGGGTGATATTGATGGTATTGCAGTAACTTATGGTCCGGGTTTACTGTGTTCTCTTCTGATTGGTTTGAATTTTTCAAAGGGATTATCTTATTCAATTGGAGTGCCTTTTGTAGGTGTCAACCATCTTGAGGCTCATATTTATTCTCCCTTTATTACTTCTGATGAGTATTCCTATCCGTTTCTTTCACTTTTGGTTTCCGGAGGACATACGTTGATTGTAAAGGTCAACGGGTTCAGGGATTATGAGGTTCTTGGTTCGACTCTTGACGATGCCTGTGGTGAGAGTTTCGATAAAGTTTCTAAACTTATCGGGCTCGGTTATCCTGGAGGTCCTGCAATTGAGCGTTTTGCACAGGAAGGAAACGAGGACGCGTTTGATTTTCCTGTGCCTGATCCTGAAGCCCTAAATTTCTCTTACTCAGGATTAAAAACCAGCGTTCTATATGCTTACCGGGATATTTCACAGGAAGAAAAAGTTCACAGAATCCCAGATATAGCTGCTTCTTTTCAAAAATCGGCGATCCGGTCATTGATTATTAAGTTAAAAAGAGCTATGAAGATGACCGGAATTAATAGAATCTCAATTTCCGGGGGGGTATCTGCCAATAAACGTTTAAGAAAAAGTCTTGAAGAGTTAGATGTTGAATGGGTTGCGCCTCGCGGGGAGTTTACGGTCGATAACGGAGCGATGATTGGTTTCCTGGGATATAAACTTTTCCGCCAGGGAGTGAAGTCGGACTTTAGTTTAAAAGCAAACCCGCGTCTTTTTCTTAATTAGCCACAAAGGCACCAAGACACAAAGAGCAAAAAATTTTTTATTGAACCACAGAGAGCACAGAAAAACACAGAGAAAAAAAACATATTTTTGTTTGTTTGAAACCCAACCCACAACACCCAAAAAACTAATTATCACACAAAGACACCCTGGTACGATCATTCCTCCCTATAGGGCAGGCAGAGAACACAGAGAACACATTACACAACCCCAAATTTTATTTTGTTGTTTAAATAAATCCCAACCCCAAAATCCTAAATCCTAAGATTTGGATGCAGATAAACACAGCTTTAAAAGGATTTTATTTGTTGTTTTTACTAATTAACTAATTTCCCAATTTACTAATATACTGTCATTTATTCAAAATGACTATATCCACGTGGGGGAGTAAGTTCGCCGTCGATATAAACGCCCTTCCCATCAGATATATAACCGATTTCACTCACAAACTTTTCTTTTATTTTATCGGGAGATGTAAACAGGAGTTCGAATTCTTCTCCCGATGTTAAAACGGATTCTTTTAAGTCAAGAGAATGTTTTTCGGCGAATTTCTTACACTCCGAAGGTATGGGTATATTCTCGAAGTTTATATTAAGTTTTTTTTCACTTTCTTCCGCCAGGTGATTAGAGTCTATTAAGAGTCCATCAGATATGTCTATCATAGAATTTATCCGGTATTTTCGAGTGAGTTTTAAAGCTTCTTCGCATCTTATTTCCGGGGTTAAGTGGTATTTGGTTATGGGAGATTTTATTTCTTTTTGTAGAGCTAGAAATCCCATACCTGCTCCGCCAATATTTCCTGTAAGGTAAATCTTATCGTCTTTTTGTGCCCGGCGGCGGAAAATAGGCTTTTTTACTGAGCCTCCTACTGTTATACTTAAGAATAAGAAAGGAGATCTGGCAGTATCTCCACCAAGTAATTTAATAGAATATTTATTTTCCAGGTATTTCAGGCCGCGAAAAATTTCATTTATCTCTTTAATTGTTTGATTTTCTCTGATACCAAGGTTTAAAAAATACCATTCTGGTTTACCCCCACAAGCGGCAATATCCGATAGTGCAGAAGCAAGCGCTTTGTAGCCAATATTGTAAGGAGAAAAAATAGAGGGAGTAAAATGCACTCCCTCTATAAATGAATCTGTACTTACGATCTGGTTTTTGCTGATTTGAACCGTATCATCTCCAATCCAAGCTCTGTTTTTCCTAAGGGATTGGATTATTTGTCTTTCCAGATCTTTAAATATTTTTACGTTTTTTTTACCTTACAGCGTCCTTCAAGCTTTTACCTGCACGGAAGATAGGAACGTTTCTCGCAGGAACTTTAACTGTCTGACTCGGTTTCTGGGGATTTCTGGCGATCCTAGCTTTTCTATGCTTTACGTCAAAAACTCCAAAGCCTACAATAACAACACGTTTTTTGCTTTGCAGCGATTTGATGATGTTATCGATAAGACTTTCTGTCATTGCTTTAGCTTCCGATTTTTTGCATCCACAATCCTTTGCTACTGCGTCAATCAATTCTTTTTTGTTCATTTAATAGCCTCCTTTTATTGTTATGTAAGAAGTTTAAGCATTTTTGCCTATATGTCAAGGGGTTTTTTAAAATATGGGTAAAAATTTATTAAAAATCAAGTTTTAAAACTTTTAACAATAAAGCTTTCTTTAATCATCTTTGACATAGATATCTATGGTATTAATAGTTGCAAAGGCTGTTATTTCAAGGATTTTGGAGGCAGAGTTTCTGATTGGTTGATTCTTTTGGTCTAAGTGAAACATAGTTTCGGGTTACGTGTTTCTAGTTTCGAGTTTAAGAAAAAAAAATTCGTGCTATTCGTATAATTTGTTGTTTCTGGCGTAGATTCTACGAATCTAAGTTAAATGGTTAAATAGTCGAGTTGTTAAATAGTAAAACTAAAAATTAGATCTTTATGCCTTTTGTGTACTTTGTGGTTGATTTAGCTTTTAGCCGTTAGAAAATTCAAAACAAATAAAAATATGTGGGGAGGTTGTGGAGTTTTGTGTTGATCTAGTGTAATCTAGTGGTTCCTATTGAAGTTGTTATTGGGCTTGACAAGCAGTTTTTAATGGATATATTTTATTAAACTGGAGGGTATATGCCAACTTATGAATATGAGTGCTTAAAATGTAAATATAGATTTGAAAAATTCCAGGGAATCAAAGATGCAGCTTTGAAGGTATGTCCTAAATGTGGCGGTAAATTAAGGAAATTGATTGGTACGGGTGTGGGAATTATATTTAAAGGTAAAGGTTTTTATCATACTGATTATAAAAAAACGGGTAGTAGTGATCTTGGAATAAAAGAGTCAAAAGATAACAAAGATAAAAGTACTAATAAAAGCGTGCAGTAAAGAGTTTTTCCAATATTGTTGATGTTTTTGATTCTTTTTCTTTTTTTTATTCTTTTTATCTATTTATCCCTTAAATATTACGAACATATTAAAATTTACGACCCTAGAGAGGAATTATTTTCTTTTCCTGATGATTGCGGTATTAAATTTGAGGACATCAATTTTACCTCACGCGATCACGTTTTACTAAATGGTTGGTTTGTTAAAGGAGTGGGCGATAAAGTTATTCTTTTCTGTCATGGTAATTTTGGTAATATTTCGTCAAGATTAGATATCATTCAAGATTTACACTTGCTTGGGTATAACTTTTTTATATTCGATTATAAGGGTTTTGGTAGAAGCGATGGTGTGCCGAGTGAAAAAGGTTTATATTCGGATGTTTTAGGTGCATATGATTACCTTATAGAAAGGGGGTTTAGCGATAAAGATATAATACTTTTCGGCAGATCTCTGGGGGGTGCCGTTGCCATTTTTCTTTCAAGTTCGATTCAGGGATTCAGAGGAGTTATAATTGATAGTGCTTTCTTATCTTGCCGGACTTTGGGTCATGATATACTTGGCTATAATCTTCCGAGATTTATGATATCCAATCGTTTCGAATCTATTAAAAGGATAAAAAATATAAAAGTCCCAAAATTAATTATCCATAGTGAAGATGATGATTTGATACCCTTTTACCATGGGAAAAAGTTGTTTGAGACAGCACCTGAACCTAAAAGATTTCTTAAAATCCGGGGATCGCATAATAATTGTATATCTGAATCCAAAGATATTTATATGGCTGGGATTAAGGATTTTTTGGATAGCTTGGAGTAGATTATTAACACTAAGACAAAAAGAGAATAGGACGCAGATGAACGCAGATTCGCAGAATTATATTTTTTGTTTTTTCCCTAATACCTAAAAACCAAGACCTAAGACCTAATTTCCCCCTTGCTCAATGGGGTAAAAGGAATATACTGATTATATGAAAAAGCTGTATAATATCGAATATTTCCTTGCTAAAAGGTATATCCGAATTAAAAAAGGTGAAGGCTTCAGGTCTTTGATAACTCTTTTTGCAGCCGGAGGAATCACTTTAGGAGTTGCTACGCTTTTGGTTGTTCTGTCGGTAATGAATGGAATGCAAACCGATCTTAAAAGCAAAGTTCTTGGTGCTACCGCTCCTCTTACGGTTTCAAGAATAGATCAAGACGCTATTTTAGATTGGGAGAAGATTGTATCTGATTTAAAGGAAAGTGTCCCTGAAATTCAGGATGCTACACCTTATATCTTTGAAAAGGCGCTTTTAAGATATAATAAAAAAACCGATGGAGCTATAATAAGGGGTGTAGATCCCGGTTCTTTCTCACTGGTTTCTGATATTCCTGATAATATTGTTGTCGGCGAATTTGATCTTTCCGGGAGAAGAGTTGTTCTTGGAAATTATCTCGCCAATCGCCTGTGGGCTCATGTAGGGGATACTATAACAATTTCCTCCCCGTTCTCTTCTACTCCAACACCTTTCGGTTTTCTACTTTCTGCTGATGACTATATACTGTCCGGGGTTTTTGATATGGGAATGTACGAATACAATGCAACGCTTGCAATTATATCGGTAGAGAATGCAAGAAGACTTTTTGGAATTAACGGGGTTACAGGTATAGATTTCACAATAGATGACCCATATGAGGCTCCGGAACTTGCAATTGATATTGTGGCAGAACTTGGTTATCCTTATCGGGTTATAAATTGGATGGAAAGAAATAGAACGCTTCTAAGGGCTTTGGAGATTGAGAAAAAAGTGATGTTTATAATAATGACTTTAATAATAATTGTTGCCGCATTTAATATTGTTTCCTCTTTAGTCCTAATTGTTCTGGGAAGAATGAGAGAAATAGGAATTCTTAAAGCTCTAGGCTCTTCTGCTTCTTCAATTACAAGAGTTTTTCTTATAGATGGGCTTATCGTAGGGGGAGGAGGAACTGTCTTTGGCGTTGTTGTTGCCTGGATACTATGTTTCTTTCTTGGAAAATATAAATTTATCGATTTACCATCGGATGTTTATTTTCTTACAAAACTACCGGTAGAGATGCAATTGGTTGATTTTCTTTTGGTAGCTTTTTCCGCTATAGTTTTATCTTTATTGGCAGCCTTATATCCGGCGAAGAAAGCTTCCAGGCTTGATCCTGTGGAGGCTATAAGAAATGAGTGAGATTATAGTTGCTCTTAAAGAGGTTAGTAAAGGTTTTCTTTCCGGTAAGGAAGAAATAAAAGTTCTTGAGGGTGTTAATTTAGAAGTGAAGAAGGGAGATTTTATAACAATAAGCGGACCTTCAGGTTCAGGGAAGAGTACACTTCTAAATATTGTTGGTGGGCTTTTGCATCCTGATGAAGGAGATGTTATCCTTGAAGGAAAGCCTTTGTATAACTATAAAGACAGAGCACTTGCACAGATAAGAAATGAAAAAATAGGATTTATATTTCAATTTCATCACCTTCTGCTTGATTTTACTGTGGTCGAAAATTTAGCTATACCGCTTTTAATAAAGGGAGAAGCTTTTGGAGAAGCTTGTAGGGAAGCGAAGGATTTACTTGCTCGTGTAGATCTTAGCGGCAGGCTGCACGCTAAACCCAGAACTCTTTCGGGTGGAGAAAGGCAGCGGGTTGCCGTGCTTCGTGCTATTATAAACCATCCTTTATTGCTTCTTGCGGATGAACCTACAGGAGATTTAGATTGGGCGCACGCAGAGGTAATCTTGCAGATGTTGAGTGAAATCCATCGTAATAGTGGGATGACGGTGATACTTGTTAGTCATAATCAAAGGGTTGCACAAATGGGAAAAAAAACATATAATTTGATTGAAGGAAGATTGAAAAAAAATGAAGTGTGATTTATGCGGTGTTAATGAGGCAAAATATAAGTATTATGAAGTAGACTCTGATAAAGTTCGCGAAATAGATATTTGTGAAGAATGTGCCAGAGAAAAGGGCGTAGACGTTAAAAACAGAGATGATGTTATTGTAGGTAAAAACAAAGTATGCCCAGCCTGTGGGCTTACTTTTGGTGAATATAAAGATTCCAGAAAGCTGGGATGTATTGATTGTTATAAGATTTTCAGTGATCAGATTAAAATATTCCTTAAAGATACACAATTAGATATCATACATAAAGGAAAGGAACCTGTTCGAAACACCAAGGTCCTTTTTTTTAAAAAAGAAATTTTGGAAATGAAGAAGCGATTAGAAGATTATGTTGAAAGTGAAAAGTTCGAAGAGGCTGTTAAGTTAAGGGATAAGATTGAAGAAAGGAAGGAAGAACTTAAAACTATAAGAGGTAAAAATGATTGATTCTCTTGTGAGTCGCCTTCCCGTATGGTTAGAAAAAGTTGGTCCTTATTCTGAGATGATCTTATTTTCCAAAGTTTCTTTATATCGTAACTTGGGAGGGTATAAGTTTAATAGGAAGACTACAGAGAAAGAAAAAGAAGAAATATTAAGTTTACTCTTTGAAGGTATTTCAACACTTCCTTATTATGAAAACTTTATTACTTTAAAAGATTTAAAAAATAATGAAAGAAAATTTTTTGTAGAAAGGGATTTTATCTCAATAGAAGAATCTAATAATTGTGAGGTTCTTGGTTTAGCTATAAATGATTCGCAAAACAATTTGCTTGTTTTGAATTCGGATGAACACCTTGAAATTTCTTCTATATCTTCAGAGTTGTCCATTAAAGAGGCTTTTGTTCAATGTGATGGTTTGGATGATGAGCTAAATGAGGAATTTAGTTTCGCTTATGATAATGAGTTGGGTTTTTTAACTTCATCAACCGATAAGGTTGGAACAGGCATGAAAGTTTCTGCTGTGGTTCATCTTCCCGCGCTTGTTATTACCGGTAAGTTCGTAGATATTATTGATGATCTTGATGATTCTTTTTTCACGATTGAAGGTGTTTTTAATATGGGTGAGAGTGTAGAAGGGAGTTATTTTAAGATAAGCAACAAGTTTACTCTGGGTATTTCTGAAGAGGAGATATTAAAATTATTTGAGGAGAAGATTAAAAGTATAATTAAAGATGAGGTTAGCAGTAGGGAATATTTAACCCAGAAAGTCGGATATGAGACGGAAGATAAAATCTGGAGATCCTATGGTATACTAAAGAATGCGAGAATTCTTTCTATTGCCGACTTCCTCAATTTAACTTCAGCTATAAGGCTTGGTTCCAGTTTAGGCATTATTAGGGATATTGATATTATGGATTTGAATAGGTGGCTTTTTCAGGTACTTCCTGGACATTTAAGTGTCATGAATCAAGACGTTAGTAATGAGAAAGAAGAAAATATTCTTAGGGCGAAGCTAATAAGGAATTATTTGGGAGGATAAGAATATGTTTATGGATGAGAAATTTACAAAAAAGCTAATAGATGTTGTAAAAATAGCAAAGGATTTAACTCTGGAAGTCGGATTGAGTGAAGTAACGCCGGTTGTTCTTTTGCTTGCAATATTAAAGCACGGCAACAACATCGCGGTTACAGTGATTGAAGAAGTAGGAGTTGATGTTGAGTTGCTCGAGAGTCGTGTTTTAAGACTTGTTAGGGGAAGTGGGGAGGTTTTGATTGTAGAGCAACCAATAGGTTTGTCGGAGGATTCCCTGAATATTCTGGAACAGGCAAACGAAGAGGCTATAATGCTTGGTAGGCAGATAATAGGTACAGAACATCTTCTTCTCGCGTTGCTTAAGGCAAGAGAAGGATCTTTCATTGAAGTATTAAAGCCCGAAGAGCTGGATTACTATTTGGCAAAACAGATGCTGCTTGATCTTTTTGATAAGGAAAAATTAAGTGACAAAAATAAAGAAAAGCCTAAATCTTCTGTTGATAGGGCGCTAGAGTTTTATACAAGGGATCTTACTGATCTTGCGAAGAAAAGAAAAATCGATCCTATAATTGGTAGAGAGGGTGAAATGGAGAGGGTTATTCAAACTTTATGTCGAAGGAAAAAGAATAATCCGGTACTTGTTGGTGAGCCCGGGGTTGGGAAAACTGCTATAGTAGAGGGACTTGCGCAGAGAATTGTGGCGGGTTCGATTCCCAAGATGCTGCAGGGTAAGAGAATACTTTCGATGGATCTTGCTTCTGTTATAGCCGGAACGAAGTATCGTGGTCAATTTGAAAAGAGATTAAAGCAAATTTTAGAATCATTGAAAGATTCTGAGAATATTCTTTTTATTGATGAGATGCATACTATTGTGGGTGCGGGAGCGGCTGAAGGAGCCATTGATGCTTCCAATATGTTAAAACCGATTCTTGCCAGAGGAGAGATTCAAACCATTGGGGCTACTACTACTGGAGAATACAGGAAGTATATCGAAAAAGATGGTGCCCTGGAGAGAAGGTTGCAGAAGATTTTTATAGATCCTCCTACAATAGATGAGACAATAGATATACTAAATGGTATTAAGCGCAAATATGAAGATTTTCATAAAGTAACTTATACCGATGAAGTAATTGAATCAGCGGTAAAACTTTCCTGTCAATATATAACAGATAGGAATCTTCCGGATAAGGCAATTGATGTTTTAGACGAGACAGGAGCCAAAGTCAGGTTAAGGGAAACGAAAGTTCCTGATGAAATTGTAAATCTCGAGGGAGAACTACGAGGAGTCAAAGAAGAACTTATTAAAGTAAGAGAAGAAGGTAAATATGAAGTTGCAATTGAGTTACGTGACAGAAGAGACGAAATTGAAAGAAAATTGGACAAAAGTTTAGAAGATTGGGGTAGATACGAAGGCCTCCAGCAAGTTGCCGTAACCGAAGAAGATATAAGAGAAGTTATTTCTCTCTGGACGGGAATTCCTCTTAAACGGCTTAGAGAAGAAGAAACAGAGCGTCTTCTTTCTATGGAAGAAGAAATCAAGAGGAGGCTTGTCGGACAGGATGAAGCTATCAAAGTGGTTTCCAGGGCAATTAGAAGAAGCAGCGCGGGTCTCAGTGATATGAGGCGACCGTTAGGGGCTTTTCTCTTTCTTGGGCCTACAGGGGTAGGGAAGACTGAACTCGCAAAGCAGCTTGCGAAATTCCTTTTTAATACAGAAGAAGCTCTCCTTAGAGTTGATATGAGCGAATATATGGAAAGATTTAATGTTTCAAAATTGATAGGGGCTCCTCCGGGTTATGTTGGATATGACGAAGGCGGGATTTTAACCGAGGCTGTTAGAAGAAGACCATATTCTGTAATACTTTTAGATGAGATAGAAAAATCCCATCCGGATGTTTATAATATTCTACTTCAGGTTTTTGATGAAGGTATGCTTACGGACGCTTATGGTAGAAAAGTCTCCTTTAAAAATACTGTTATCATTATGACATCAAATATAGGAACAAAGGAGATAATGCGTGGGCCGCATGTTGGTTTTAAAAAAGCTGATAAGAGTATCAAATATGAAGAGATGAAAGAGTATCTTCTTGAGGAAATCAAAGAAAGATTCAATCCGGAGTTTTTAAATAGAATTGATGAAAGTATTGTTTTTAAATCTCTCGATAAGGATATAATGGCTTCAATCGTTGATATATTTTTCGACGAGGTAAGAAAACGGGTTGAGGAAAAAGGTTTTGAGATTTCCTTAACAGGAGAAGCAAAAGAGTTTCTTATTGAGAAGGGTTTTGATCCCGAGTATGGAGCCAGACCTCTAAAGAGAGTTATGCGAAGGCAATTAGAGGATAAATTAGCAGAAGGGTTCTTAAAAGGAAAGTGGGAAAAGGGAAACAAAATTGTTGTTTCAAGAGAGGACAATGATTTAATTTTCTTCTCATCCCGTTCTGTGGCAGAAGTTCTCTAAATTTGTATGGGGAAAAGCATCTCAATTGTTAACCAGAAGGGTGGTGTGGGAAAAACTACCACTGCAGTAAATCTGGCTGCCGCTCTTGCACTATATAATCAGCGTTCTCTTATAATTGATATGGATCCGCAGGCAAATGCTACTATCGGTTTGGGTTTTACAGGTGTAACTCCGACTGTTTATGATATCCTTGTAAAGGGAAAAAATCCGGAGCGAGTTATAAAAAAAACAGGTATAGAGAATCTTGATATTATTCCCTCGGATATTTCTCTTGTGGGAGCAGAAGTTGAACTTGTAGATGTTAGGGGAAGGGAAATGCAGCTAAAGCGGAAGATAATGCTTCTTAAGAGGTATTACGATTTTATTTTAATTGATTCGCCTCCTTCACTTGGTTTACTTACTGTGAATGCTTTAGTGGGTTCCGACTCCGTTTTAATCCCGATTCAAGCGGAGTTTTATGCAATGGAGGGTTTAAGTAAACTGCTTAATACTGTCAGGAGTATTCAACGGGAGTTAAATTCCAGGTTAACTATTGAAGGGGTTCTTCTAACCCTTTTTGATATAAGGTTGAATCTTGCACATGAGGTTACAGATGAAGTTTGTAAGTATTTCGGTGATAAAGTGTATGAGGTTATAATTCCGAGGAATGTTAAATTGGCTGAGGCTCCAAGTTATGGGAAACATATTTTTGATTATGATATCAGATCAAAAGGAGCTGAGGTTTATAAGCTACTTGCAGAAGAGGTAATGAGAAGGAATGGTAAGACGGGCACTTGGCAAAGGGTTTAATGCTCTTATCCCTGAGGTAGAAGAAGATAAAGTCCCAATAGGGGAAATTTTTCATTCTCCCCTGCAGCCCAGGGGAAAAATTAATGAAGAAGATTTAAAAGATCTGGTAGCTTCAATAAAGCAGAATGGAATTTTGCAGCCCGTTTTGCTCAGGAGGGTTGAAGATGGCAGGTGCGAGTTAGTCTATGGGCACCGACGTTTTGAGGCGGCAAAAAAAGCAGGACTTAAAGAGATTCCTGCAGTTTTTAGAAGACTTTCTGACAGAGAGGTGCTTGAAATTGCCATAATTGAAAATGTACAGAGAGAAGATTTGAATGCCATTGAAGAAGCTAATGCTTATTACAACTTGAACGTAGAGTTTAATCTTACCCAGGAGGAAATAGCCCAGAGTGTCGGGAAAGCCAGAACTACTATAACCAATAAGATGAGATTGCTTTCGCTCCCCGAGAAGGTTAAGCAAGCTTTGTCTGAAAATAGAATAACTGAGGGTCATGCAAGAGCACTTTTGAGGTTTAAAGATAATAATAAAATTTTAAAAGAATTAGATAATATAATAAAGGGTGAGAAGACCGTAAGAGAAGCAGAGAGGGCGTCCGGATTAAAAAAGAGACGAATAGAAATACCTCTAAAATATAAGGGTTTACGAGAAGAACTTATGCATTTGTTTAATACTGAAATAAAGATAAAGACCGGTAAAAAAAAGAATCAATTAATAATAGAATTTTATTCGGATGAGGATTTAGAGAGAATCTATAATATAATAGCGCGGCAAAGCCGCTGAAATGCAAAAATTAAATATCAAAATGAAAAATGACAAATCAAAGTTCAAAAATAGATAAAAAAAACAGAGAAACAACGAATCACACGAATAACACAAATATTTTTTTAGTTTTTTGTGGTTAGGGGAAGTGATAACTTTACATTTTTATATGTCATTTTGCTTTTTGAATTTTGATATTTTATTTATTAGAAAAAGGCGATAAAATCAAATGGGATATTTTTTTGCAAAAAAACAAAAAGTTGATTGGGTAATACTATAAAGTGTTTATAGGGTAGGTGATGGGCATTAGAAAGTATATAATACAGATTATTCCGGAAAACGGCGAAGTCAGAGAAATACATTTAACTGGAAGAATGATTATAGTTTTAGGCATCGCGATTTTTTTGATATTCGGAACAATTCTATATTTTTCTGTGAGTATTGGAAAGTTGGTTGTGGATAAAGTGGAGTATAATTTATTGAAGAATAAAGTTGCTCATCTCGAAAACCGAGGACTGGAAATAGAAAAATTGAATAATAGAATGAAAAAGTTTTATGATATTGCCGATAAATTAGATAAAGCTCTCGGTCTTGAAATTTCACTTGAGGAATTCTATAAGGCGGAGGAGGAGAAAATATCCATGGAACCTTATGAAACAGGTGAACTTGGAACGATGAAAGCAGAGGCAGAGCGTTTACAGGATTTTATGCCGAATATGTTGCCCACAACGGAAGGTTGGATAAGCAAAAGGTTTTCCGCGGATCATAAAGCAATAGATATATCTCTAAAAGAAGGAACTTTCATTTACTCTACAATGGAGGGTATGGTTATTTTTACAGGAGATAGAGAATATCTTGGAATAACACTGGAAATTAATAATGATGAGGGTTTTGCAATAATTTATGCTCACTTAAGTGAAATTCTGGTTAGAAAGGGTCAGGAGGTCAAAAAAAATCAGCTGATCGCTCTCTCCGGTAATAGCGGAAGAAGTAATGCTCCTCATCTGCACTATGGTTTACAAATGCAAGGTAAATGGGTTAACCCAATTAATTATTTACTTATCAGGAGGTAATTATGCGACAAGACGCAATAATGAATGTTTTTCATAAAGGTTCCACAGTTGACGGCAAAATAAGAATAAACGGATCTGTACGAATAGATGGAAAACTAAAAGGAGAAGTTGAGGCGACTGAAGCTGTGATTATAGGTGAAACAGGGATAATTGAAGGAGATATAAAGGCTAAAGAAGTAAATATTTCCGGCAAATGTACTGGTAGTATAGTTGCTGAAAACTGCGTTCTTCTTCATGCTTCTGCTGAAATAAATGGAGATATCAAGTGTAAAAAATTAGTGGTTGATGAGGGTGTGATAATTGATGGTAACATAACTATGAGAGATAAGAGCAGGAATGTCCCGGAAGAAAAAGGAAAAGTATAGAATTCGCCCGGTAGAAATTAAGGTTAACTATCTTAAGTTGGTTCCTGCTTCAGTTTTAATAGAGCAGGGTAATACGATTGTCCTTGTTTCTTCTACTCTTAGTGATTCAGTACCACCTTTTCTCAAAGGTTTGGGAGAGGGTTGGATAACCGCCCAGTATAGCATGTTACCCAAAAGCTCTAACTCAAGGTTGAATAGAGAAAGGAATGGATTATCCGGCAGAAATTACGAAATTCAGCGGTTAATAGGGAGATCTTTAAGGCAAGCGTTTGACTTGAAAGTACTTGGAGGAAAGTCTATTATTGTAGATTGTGATGTAATTCAGGCAGATGGAGGAACGAGGACAGCATCAGTGACAGCCGGAGTTGTATCGGTCTATGAGCTTTTTCGTCAGATGGTTGCTATGAAAGAAATCAAGAAGATACCCCTGAAACATTGGGTGGCGGCGGTTTCGGGAGGTGTTGTTAACGGGGAGATATTACTTGACCTTAATTTTGAAGAAGATTCAAGTGCGGATGCCGATATTAATCTTGTTATGGATGAGAATGGGGGGTTAATTGAGGTTCAAGGTACTGCGGAAAGGGGTTCTTTTAGTAACGAAGAGCTTGATGAATTGATTAAAATTGGTAGAGAAGGAATAAAAGATCTCATAGCCAAACAAAAAGAAGCGCTTGGGATTAAGTGAAGCTTAAGCTGTTTAAGATTGAATTAGGTTTAGTGCGGGAGTATTTTGGGCATTTAAATCTATTAGAATGTAAAAATTAAATATCAAAATGGAAAATTACAAATTAAAGTTCAAAAATATATCAAAAAAACAACAAAAAAAAATCCTTTTGAATCCGCGGAAATCTGTGTTCTATCATTTTTTAGTTTTTACATTTTTATTTGTCATTTTGCTTTTTAACTTTTGATATTTCATTTCCCATGAAATCAAGTCAATTGTCTAAATCTCTTTGGTAAATTCTATGAAAAAAGAAAAAAGCAATGATCCTGGGACTACCAGTACCTGGCGGGAAGAAGTTAGAGGTGAAGATATAAGACTTGATACGTATTTGTCTAAAACCAGCCTTCCTTTTAGTAGAAGTAAAATAAAGAAAAAAATAAAGGATGAGGGGATTCTTGTAAATGGTGAGGGTTCTAAGCCGTCTTACATTGTTAAAAAGGGAGATATTATCGAGGCTGTATATAAGGCTCGTGCGCCTTTTAAAATAAATCCTCAAAAAATACCAATTTCAATTTTGTACGAAGATAGAGATATAATTGTTTTGAATAAACAAAAAGGGATAGTGGTGCATCCGGCAAAAGGAAACTCTGATGGTACTCTGGTCAACGCGCTTCTCTATCATTGTTCTGATCTTTCGGAGGGCTCTGCACTGGATAGACCCGGCGTTATACATAGACTTGATGCGGATACCACAGGGGTTATTGTTTTTGCAAAGAGTGAAAGGGCTCATTCGAAGATTGCAATTCAATTTCAAGAAAGGGAAGTCGATAAAATTTACCTGGCAGTGGTCTGGGGAAAACCTCCGATGAAAGAAGGTGAAATCAATTCGCCTATAGGGAGGAGTTCCTTTGATAGAAAGTTGATGGCAGTTACTCCTTTGAATTCCAAGGATTCGCTTACCCGCTTTAAAGTTCTTCATTCGTATGGTTTTGCATCAATACTAAAGATTCATCTTGAAACCGGAAGAACTCATCAAATCAGAGTTCATCTTTCTCACTTTGGTTATCCTGTAATTGGTGACGGGGATTATGGAGGAAGAGATAAAAAAATTTTAAGGGAAATAGGCCTTGACTATGCCGATGCTTTTGATAAGATAATGGGAATTATAGATAGACAGGCTCTTCACGCTGCGTCGATTGAATTTACTCATCCGGTGAAGAAAAAAAGAGTGCGGTTCACCGCGCCGATTTATGATGATATGAAAAAACTAATAGGATTTTTGAATGGATTTGATAATAGTTGAATCTCCGGCTAAAGCCAGGACAATAACCAATTACCTTAAAAAGACAAAGGTAATGGCAACAATGGGTCATATTAAGGATCTTCCGAAGAGTAAGATGGGTATAGATATCGATAATGGTTTTGATCCGGACTATAAAATAATAAAGGGAAAAGGTAAAATCGTAAAAGAGATAGTGAAGGCAAGTAAAAAAAGCGATAGGGTTTTTATCGCAACCGATCCGGATCGAGAAGGAGAGGCTATTGCTTACCATCTACAGGAAGAACTCCCGGTTGCACCCAAAAGAGTTATGTTCTATGAAATGACCAAGAATGGCATAAATAAAGGGATTAGTGAACCGGGTGACGTTGATATGAATAAGGTTTTTTCTCAGAGAACCAGAAGAATTCTGGATAGGCTGGTTGGATATAAAATCAGTCCTTTGCTCTGGAAAGCTATTAGAATGGGATTGTCCGCGGGAAGGGTTCAGAGTGTGGTTTTGCGTCTTATTTGTGAAAGAGAGGAAGAGATAGACAATTTCGTTTCCGAAGATTACTGGGTGTTCAAGGGATTTTTTATTCATCCTAATGGCGAATTCGAGGCTAATCTTGAAAAAATTGATGGAAAAAAAGCAAAAATTTCAAATAAAAAAGATGCGGAAAAAATAAAAAAAGATTTGAAGAATGCCGACTTTACGGTAAAAGAATTTAAGAAAGATGATGTTAAACAATCTGCTTTTCCGCCTTTAATAACAAGTACCCTGCAGAGAGCCGGCTCCAACAACTTTGGATTTCCGATAAAAAAGACGATGTATATCGCACAGCGGCTATATGAGGGTATTGCCCTTTCGGGGGGCACTACGGGTCTTATTACTTATATGAGAACAGATTCTTTTAGACTTTCTAAAGACGCAGAAGAAAGTATGCGAAAGTTCATTAAAGATAACTACGGAAATGATTATCTGCCGGGAAAGCCCAATGTTTATAAATCAAAGAAAGGAGCCCAGGAAGCTCATGAGGCAATCAGACCGACAGATATAAATATAACACCGGAATCTATTAAAGAGCATCTAAAGTCTGAGGAATATAAGCTTTATAAACTTATATGGGAGAGAGCGATTGCCAGCCAAATTGAATGCGCGGTTTTCGATTCCCGAAAGGTAGTCGTAGAAACATCTTCTTATGAATTCAGAGGTTCTTCGAGGAATTTGAAGTTCGATGGATTTTATAAAGTTCTTGCTCCTCCGAAAGAGCAAAACATTATACCTTTGATGGAATTGAATGATCCGGTGGAACTGAAAAAACTTGATGATGAAAAGAAGACAACTGAGCCTCCTGCCAGATATTCCGAAGCCACAATGGTCAGGGAAATGGAAAAACTGGGTATAGGGCGACCCAGTACTTATTCTCCCACCATATCGACTCTTTTAGTAAGGACTTACATAAAAAAAATAAAGAATTTTCTCGTGCCACAGGAAATCGGTAAAATTGTAAACAAAGTTTTGGTTTCGAATTTTGGTTCTACAATAATAAATTGTGATTTTACCTCTTCTATGGAAGAAACTCTGGATAAGATAGAGGGAGGTAAGGAAGATTGGAAGAAATTTATTGAAGAATTCTACAATTCTTTCAAAAGTACTCTTGATGCAGTCGAGAAGAAAATTCCTGAGATTAGAGACAGTATAAGCGAAAAAACCGATAAAAAATGCCCCAAATGCGGAAAAAATCTAATAGTAAAATGGGGGCGTTACGGCAAGTTTCTTGCCTGTCCGGGTTATCCTGAGGATTGTGAAGGTTATACCGAACCTCATTCTGATGACATCCTTGATGAGGTATGCCCCAAATGCGGTGGAAAGGCAATCCTGAGGCAGGGAAGGTTCGGAAGATTTAAAGCCTGTGCAAATTATCCTGATTGTGACTGGAGCGCCGCGGTTTCTACCGGCGTTAAATGTCCTAAATGTGGTAAAGGCGAGTTTATTGAGAGGAAATCCAAAAAGGGAAGAATTTTTTATCCCTGTTCGCTCGATGAGTGTGATAACGTTTTATGGGACAAGCCTGTTCCTGAGGAATGTCCCAAATGTGGGGCTCCCTTTATGGTGGAGAAGATGAACGCAAGACAAAATTACATTTACTGCCTTAAGTGTAAGCATAAGGAGATGTAGATTCTTCGAATCTACGTTGAATGGTTGAATAGTTGAATCGTTGAATAGTGAAAACTAGGAAACTAAAGGCACTACATGTTCTACATGTAAAAAATTGGTAGGGTGGTGGGTTTTAAATAGCACAATAAGTAATCCTGTTAATCTATGTTGATCCTGTCTAAATATTTAATGTGGGTTGGGATTTAGCTAAACAATAACAATAAATCCTGTTTATCCTTTTTAAATCTGCGTCCTAATTTAGGATTTTGGATTTGGGGGTTGGGATTTAGTTAAACAAAAAAATAAGGGGGAGGTTGGGTAATCTCGTGAAAATCTGCCTGCCTTGTAGGGAGAAACGACTGTACCAGGGTGGAATCTGTGGTTTCCCTTCTTTTGTAATAAATTTTTGACAAATGCAAAATTTTTGCTTTATGCGAAAAAAAATTGCAGTTTGCGAAAGGACTTTATTTTTATCTTATTGTATATCAATAACTTGTATTCTGGAACGGTACTTGTATAAAGAATAGATAGTTCTTTGATAATTTAGCGGACGTTAAGAAAGTGGTAACAAAAACGTTTTAAACCTTAAAGGAGGTTTATCATGCGTAAACTTTTATATGTAATGTTATTGATCGCACCAGTTCTTGTTTTTGGTGTTGGTGAGACTGCGAGCGAAGATGCGACATTTCAATTTATCATACCCGAGATTGTAGGTGTTAATATTACTAATGCGAATATTACCTGGGATTTTAGCAATATAGGGCCTACAGTTAATCCGAATAACCCTGCATTTCCACCTGCTTCTTTCGCCACTGCTGTAGCTTATGAACCATCCTCTCCAGCTGCTCGTCCGTACCAGACAATTGATTATCTGGTCTGGGGTTTTGGTAGTACGAGTTGGGAGCTTACAGTGAAAGGAGATGCCGATCCGGGTAATGGAATAGCTCTTGGTGACATTGAGTATGCTGACAGTCCGCCTGTATTATGGACGCCTTTCTCTACCGTTGCGGCGCAGATTCAAACTGGTTCGGCAAATACAGATGGTTGGTTAACAATGTATCAAGATTACCATGTTTTAATTGATGGAGATGAAACAGCAGGATCGAGCTGCGTCATAACTTACACCATCACCACCTTATAATGAGAACCACTTAGAACTGACGTTCTGCTAAGGAGAAAGGGGCGTTCGAGCGAACGCCCCTTCTCTTTTTGTGTAATAGCTTGACAATGAGATGTTTTATTTCTATATTATAAGATAAAAGGAGGTTTAAAATGGTTTGGATTTTATTTACATTAATTGCAACTCAGCATTCCTCTGTAGAGGTTGGTTTTGCCAATCAGGTAGCTCTTTCTCTCGATGTTAGAGCCGGAGAAATAGAGGTTGGTTTTGTTGATCCTGTTTCTTCCCCCCTTGAATTACCGGGATTTATACAGGGTACGATACATTCAAACATCGAATGGGTTCTCGTGTGTTCTGCCCAAGGAGATTTTTTGTCCACAACAGGAAGCAGTATACCCATTGAGAGGTTAGCCTGGAGGATTGAGGGAGAGGAATGGGTCCCTTTCGAAATGGGTGAAATGAGGCTTTTTGAAGGTCTTCCAACATCCGAGGTCGGAAGGTCTTTTTCGATGGATGTTAGGTTGGCTTTAAAGTGGATAGATAACGCAGGAGAATTTCTCGCCAATATTGATTTCACGTTAATGAAGAAGTAAGGAGGATTTACTAAATGTTAAATTTAATAATATCTGTATCATTACTTGTTTCTCCCTTGAGGTTAGAGGTCAGTTCGTATCCCGGAGTGGTTACCAGAGAGATAATGATAAAGAACGGAGACGCGTACAATGAGGCGATCGTTGCTGTTTATAAGGGTGATTGGAATCTAAGTAAGGCGGGTAAGATATTGTATTATCCTGCTGATACTCTTTCATATTCCTGTTCCGGGTGGATAACGATAAATCCTGCCGAGTTTGTTCTTGCACCCGGAGAAATAAAAGAGATAAGGATCACCTTTGAAATTCCTTCGGAGAGCGCGGGTGGATACTGGAGTGTAATATTTTTTGAAGGTAAACCGCCTGAGGAAGAGGAGTGGACTCCTCTTGTACAGCTTGCGGGCAGGGTTGGGATAACAGCTTATTTAGAGGTTGCAGGCACAACATTTAAGAATGCGGAGATAAAGAAGATGGAGTTAGGGAAGGATGGAGTGTTGAATATGGAGGTGGAGAATAAGTGTAATATGTGGGTGAGACCGTCGGTTAAATACTGGGTCATACGGGGTGAGGAAGAGGTATATAGAGATTCTCTTTCCGGATCGGTAATACTGCCGGCGGCAGTGCGTGAGTATAAACTAAAATTTGAGGATATCAAAATACAGAAAGGTGATGAGATAGTAGCGAGTGTGGATTACGGCGGCGACCGAATACTTGAGGGGGTTAAGAAGGTTGAATAATTAATAATTGGTAATGATTTTATTTATTTTATCTTTTCAATACTATACAAATGTATATCATAATATTTATCAGTATGATGAAACCTCATACGCGGTGACTAACTGGTTGATAGATACCAGGGGAACTCACTGGAATGCGGATGTTCTATTTATGAGATATAGAGAGGATTTTGGTGTAAAGAGATTCTCCTTTAAATATGATTCCATTTCTATTGGCGAATATAACAGATATTATCATATTGTATCAGGTGATATGGGATATTTGAGGGGAGTTGAGATTGGCTATACTCCTCCCCGTGAAAATTATCAGTTTAATGTGAGAGTCGGAAAGATGAGAGATCGAATTGCTCGTGTTTTTCCCGCATTTTATAGGAATAATTTTTTTTCAGAAATGGAGCTTTTTCTTCCCAATCATAGATTTACCCTTAACTCAAGGTGGGACAGGGACAGGGTTTCTACTATATTGGGAGATGAATTTGATCTTGATTTTGGAGACCTTAAAATTGTAAATGATATAAAATTGGGTTATGTTGAGAGTCCGGAATTTGCCATTAATGAAGATCTGATTTATAATAAAAACTTTTTTTCCCTGCGTTCTTTCCTTAGATACTATAGTTATGGTTTTGTTTCAAGAGAAGGTATTGAATATATCGGAGGAAGGTTTAATTGGGGTTTAAGTCCCTCTTATAGGTTCCCCACCGGCTTAAATGTTTTTTCAGGTTTTTATCAGTCGGGACGTCTGGATAGAAGTTTACAGAATCAAGTTCTTGATGGCTTTTCTTACTGTTTTCCTATTAATCTTTCGGTTGCTTTTACCAATAATTTCAACTGGGGAGGGGATAGGCGCAGTGGCTACCGGAATTATTTAACTCTTTCCAGTTTTCTTTATGCGAGGGGAAGACTTCGTTTTAGATATCAAAACAGTTATTACAACAGAAAGGATGAAAGTTTTGAGGTAGAGGGTATTATAAACCTTCCACATTCAAACCTTTTAGAACTTTCGGCTTCTAAGTCGGGACAGTACGGCTGGGAATATTCCTTGGGAGCTCTTCTACGAATGGGTTCGTATCTTTCCGGAAATTTGAGATTGCGGCAAATGCCAGAACAGAATAGGTTAAATTATAATGCTTCGCTTTCTTTTGGGGGTTCCGGAGGGTTTTCAAGTAGAGTTGGTATTTCAGGCAACACCGCGAGCGAATCGAAGGTCTATACGCTTGAACTTATTAAAAGAGGTTCTATAGAAAAAGTTGGTTTTGGTGCAATAACCGGGTTGGTCTGGCACGATGAGAATGGCGATGGGGTAAAACAGAGAACGGAGCCTGCGATGAAAGACATAAAAATTATTTTAGATGGTAAAAAATTGGCTGAAATAGACGGAAGAGGGCTGTACCGCTTTGCTCCTGTTTCTATAGGGAAACATTCTGTTCGGCTTGATATAAAAGGGGTTCCTGCTTTTTTAGGGGGAGATAGTCTGGAGAAGAAGGTGAAAACAGGATTTATCGATTTTAAGGTGGTGAATTTTCCCATTTTCAGCCTTTCTTCGATTAAAGGAGTTGTATATTATGACAACAATCATAATTTCAAAAGGGACCCGGGCGAGAAAGGGGTTCCGAATGTTAAAGTCAGCATAATCCGAGGTGATTATTCGCGTCGCACTTACGCAAACTTTTTCGGTGAATATTCGATTAGCAACATCATTCCCGGAGATTATACTGTGCAGGCTTCCCGTTTACCTCCGGGTTATGATTTAAGTCCGAGAGGGTTCGTTTTGTATTTGCAATTAACTGCAGGTTTGAAGAGAGAAGGGCTTAACTTTGGAATTGCAAAACCTGTAAAAAAGATTGATAGAAAGAAATTTTAAAATATCGGAGGTAAAATATGAAGAAACTTTTTTATTTGCTTTTACTTGTACCAATTATAGCGTCAGGTGTTTCCTCAACAGGCGTAGGGGTAGACAAAACCACCGCGAGTTTAGCGGTGCCTATGGATATAAAGGGAAATGTCAAGATTAAAATAGGAATCAATACTGTTACCTGGGATTTTAACAATATAGGGCCTACAGTGAATCCGAACAATCCTGATTTTCCACCAACATCTTTTCCCGAATATTATGAGCCAAGTGATCCAAGTGACAGATACTATCAGACAATAGAATATCAAGTCACAGGGCAAGCGGAAGATTGGAAAGTTACTATTGCAGGTACCGGTGATCCGGCTCCTGCCTGCGTTATTTCGCTTTCCGATATAGAATATGGAGACGGAGCCGCAAGAGTCTGGACTTCTATTCCTCCTAGCGCCACACCGGATTCTCTTGTTAGCGGGAGTGGTAATACAAAGGGGAAGCGGTACATCTATCAGGATTACAGGGTGAGAATTGATGGAAATGAGATCAATACAAGCGGTTCGACTACTACGATAATTTATACGATACAGATTTTTTAAAAAGATCATGGGGTCAAATCTCGACACTTGGAGTAGCAGAGCTTGCTCTGCGATTTTCATCTACTTATCTTAAAAAGTAGTAAAGCGGGGTTAAGTTATAACCATTAAATGAGAAAATTAAGCGAAGATAAAAGAGTTATTGTCAAATGTCGGGATTTGACCCCATTATTTTTCCCCGTTGACATATTTATAAATCCAAGTAAAATAGGAAGGTTTTTTGTTCAATGTAAGTAAAATTGATTCCTGTAAGGAGGTTTAATTGGCTTTATTAAAACCCTTCAAGGCTTTAAGACCAAGAGTGGAGTATGCGAAGAAAGTTTCATCTCCGCCTTATGATGTATTTTCTAGAGAAGAAGCAAAGGACCTTGCTGCAAAGAATCAGTTGTGTTTTCTGCATGTAGTAAATGCTGAAATTGATTTTCCCGACGATGTAGATATATATGATGATAAAGTTTATCAAAAAAGTAAGGAAAATTTTGAATGGCTGATTAAGGAGAGATATCTCATTGAGGAAGATACCCCTTCTTTTTACCTTTATGAAGAAGATGAGAGCGGTCACAGTCAGACCGGATTGGTATGCCTTGCTTCGGTTGATGAATACGACAAAGGAGATATTCGCACACATGAATCTACAAGGAAAATGAAAGTTAATGATAGAACAAGACATATCAGAACTGTAGGAGCTCATACGGGTCCCATTTTCCTTGCTTATTATGATACGGAGAAGACGGAGGGAATATACGATATTTTCAATGATATAAAATTAGGCATGTCGCTTTATAAATTTAAAACAGGAGATAATGTTTTTCATACAGTTTGGAGAATTAAAGATTCAGTTACGATAAAAAAGATTCAGGAAATTCTCAGTAAAGTTGATACTCTTTATATAGCTGATGGGCATCATCGCAGTGAGTCGGCTTCGAATATACGAGCAGAAAAAAGGGATAAGAATTCGGAACATAATGGATCTGAAGAATATAATTTTTTCCCTGCCGTCCTCTTTCCGCATACCGAGCTCAAGATTCTCGCGTATAATAGGGTGGTTAAGGATCTTAATTCTCTTACTAAGGATGAATTTTTCGATAAAGTGAAAGAATCTTTTACTATAGAAAGTGTCGAAGGTAAGTGTGATCCCGATACATATCATAATTTTGGTATGTATATAGACGGGAAATGGTATCATCTTAAAGCTAAAGAGGGAACTTTTCCGGTAGATGACCCATATTATTCGCTTGATGTTTCGGTTCTTCAGGAAAATCTTCTTGATGCTATTTTAGGAATAAAAAATCCTAAAGAGGACGAAAGGATAGATTTTGTGGGAGGAATAAGAGGCTTGAAAGAGTTGGAAAGATTCGTTGATTCAGGGAAATTTAAAGTAGCGTTTTCTATGTATCCTACCCAGATGGAACAGCTTATTAAAATATCTGATGATGGTAATAAGATGCCTCCGAAATCTACATGGTTTGAACCAAAATTGAAATCCGGTTTATTTATACATAAGATATAGATGTTTTGTAATATTAGCCACAAAGGCACAAAAATACAAAGTAAAATATGTGTTTTAAGTCGTTGTCTAAGAGAAATGAAATATCAAAATTTAAAAAGCAAAATTACAAATGAAAATGCAAAAACTAAAAATGATAGGACGCAGATTTACGCAGATTAAAAAGGATTTTTTATTTGTTGTTTTTTTTAATTTATTTTTGAAATTTGATTTATATTTTTCCATTTTGATATTTGATTTTTACATTATTAATTATAGGATAAAAAGATATGTTATATAATTTTCGAGCCTTCGTGGCCTGAATAGTTATGATGTTTTTTCTTATACTTGCTTTTTCTCCGTCAGATGTTCCGGTAATCCCTGAAGGGAGACCTATTATAAAGGGTATCTATCTCGCTCCCGGATTGTTTTACTCAAAATATGAAGTGGACAGATTTTTCCGTATGGTAGATCTGGGACTTGTGAATGCCGTTGTTCTTGATGTTAAAGATGAAAGGGGCAGGCTAATGTTTTCTCTTTATAATGACTTTATTAAGAGGGCTAAAAATAAAGGAGTCTATTTGATTGCAAGACAGTGTGTTTTTAAAGATGAAGCGCTTGCTTTTAAAAATTCCGGAGCCCTTGCCTTGAAGAACTTCTCAGGCAATATTTGGTTTCAGGATAAATGCGGTTACTGGGTGGATCCTTCCCTCACAGCGGTAAGAAAATACAATGTGAAGATAACGCAAAAGGCTTTTGATTCCGGTTTCGATGAAGTACAATTTGATTATATACGCTATCCTTCAGGTGATAAACCCTATAGAAATTGGCAAAACAAATTAAGTAATATTGTTAAATTTCTTGATATGGTAAAGGAGGCTAAACCCCCTAACAAGAGAATATCTGTTACTTTCTATGGCTATACGGTATGGGCTAATGTTCTGGCAAAAGAAGGACAGAACTTCGAGGAGATGGCTAAAAGAGTGGATGCGGTTTATCCAATGTTGTATCCTTCCCATTTTCACGATGATTTTATGCATGATTCTACGAAGGAATCGAGAACATACGCTTTAATTTTTAAATCAATTGAAAAAGCTCATGAAAGATTGCCGGAGAAAGGAATTGATATAGTACCGTACCTTCAAGCTTTTACATGGAGGAGATCAAAGTTGGGGAGAAAGTACGTTTTAAATCAGTTGAAAGGAGCCGCTGAGTCAAATTCCGATGGATTTATACTATGGGAAGCTGGTGGTAATTATGGTTTGGGTTATGATGAGTTGATAGAGTTTGATATTGATTTTTTCAAAAAAAAGTTAATGCGCCGTTTATTTCAAAAGTATGAAAGTAGAAGAAATAAAGAAAATTCTGGGTGATAAATTTCTGAGCAAAGCCCGGGGACAAAGTCTTCTGCTTGATGAAAATATTGCAAGAAAGTTTGCGGATCTGGTGTCTTTGGCTCATGGTAAAAGAGTGCTGGAAATAGGACCGGGACTTGGTATCATAACGAAGCATCTTAAAAATAGAGGTTTTGAAGTGATCGGGGTGGAAATAGATAAGTATTTTTGCAGTTATTTAAGAGGTATAGATATGAACGTTATTTGTAAAGATTTTCTTAAGTTAGAAGAGGATTTTTCCTTTCCTGAAGTGGTTGTAGGTGCCCTACCTTTTTCCGTATCTTTACCGATTTTGCAAAAAATTAAGAATAATAGAGATAAAATAAAAGAGTGGGTTTTTGTGTTTCAGAAGGAGGTTGCTGAGAGATTCACATCAGAGCCGGGCAGGGAATCTTACTCTTCGCTTTCCATATTGTTTAATATTTTATATAATATTTCCGTGGAATTTGAGATTAAGCCTGAAGCCTTTTTTCCGAAACCTGATATAATTTCAACAGTTTTAGAAGGAACTGTAAAGGAAAATCCGATAATTGAAGTTGATGAAAGTTTTGAAAGATTTTTGAGAGATATTTTTCGTTTCAAAAGAAAGACACTTAAAAACAATCTCTTTGATTACAATATAAACCGAGTTTCGATTGACTTGAAAAGGAGAGCGGAAACTCTCGAAATGGAAGAGGTGGTGCAACTTTACCGGGTTATGGGTTTAATTAAAAAACCCGAGATTAGAGACCCGTAACTTGAAACTATAATCAACCACAGAGGTTAAATAGCTTACGTGTTTCGAGTTTTGAGTTTCGTATAGGGTACAAAAAAATGGGACGCAGAAGAACGCAAATTTTAAGGATGATGTTCTAAAAATATTATGAAAGGAATTTATGTCTTGATACTTCGAATGGAAGAAGAAAACCCCATTAATGTAGGAAAAATAGGTCAATTTATTTTTGAGCGTGCTTATTACGCCTATGTGGGTTCAGCGATGGCTGGAGTCCAACGGTTAAGAAGACATTTAGAAAATTTGAAAAGAAAAAGGGTGGAAAACAAACATTGGCATATTGATTTTATAATACTATACTGTGAATTAATAGGATGGTTTTTTGCGGAATGCTCTGATCCAGGTAAAGAGGAAAAATTAGCAAATCTGCTTTCAAAAAGTCTTGATTATGTGAAAGGTTTTGGGGCAACGGATTCAAAGGCTCCTTCTCATTTGTTCAAAGGTCGAGAGCTTGAGAAGCTAAAAAGTGATATTAAAAGGACTTTAAAATCCCTTGAAATGGAAAATTTCCAATACGGTGAAGGTTTTATTGATTCTACTTTGGAGATTGGACTAAAACCTAAATCTAAAGTCAACTATTCAGGTTGATTTTTTCTGAAAACAATAATTGTTCCTTCAACGATTATCCACAGGTTAAGAAAGAGTATTATTAAATTAAGAGTCAAGAGTAAGATGTCCTGATTGTTAATGAAACGAATCTGGTTGATCACGAGAGCCCATGTTGTTATAAGTGCCATAAACACACACGGTATACCAGAGATTAAGTATTTTATACCGCCTTTTCTTTTTAACCATACGGTTATAAGTAAAAGAGCCAGCGCTGCCAATGTTTGATTCGTTGCTCCGAACAATGGCCAAAGTTTTAAAGCTCCTTTTCCGCTTGCGCCGGTTGCGAAAGCCAGTATTCCTGCAGTTATTACGGCAACAGCTGTCGCGAATTGGCGATTCTGAAAAATTTTAACCTCTCCGAATAATTCAGATAAAACGTATCTCTGAATTCTTGTTGCAGTGTCAAGTGTTGTTCCGGCGAAGGATACTACGAATACACCCATAATTGCAATTGCAATGCGCGTGGGTATTCCACTCGAGTGTATCATATTTGCAGCACCGATTACAAAAGCTGAAATTTTCGAACCGAGTCCTTCCGCTGCTGCCCAGGAAGAGTAATGGGCTGTCCACGCGGGAATACCGGTTAGGAGATTGCCCTCTCCGCTTTGATAAGCAATACCTATACCTGCGGAAACTGCGGTAACAACCAGTATCGCAAGTACACCTTCCATTACCATACCCCCATACCCGATCATCTGACTATCCGTTTCTTTAGTGAGCTGTTTTGAGGAAGTTCCGGAGGAAACGAGTGAATGGAATCCCGATATCGCTCCGCAGGCGATGGTTATAAATATAAAGGGTACTACTGGCGGAGCACCCTTTGGGTTTAAATTGATTGCCGGGGCTACTATATGAAAATTCGGATTTATAAAAGCAGAGGTAATTACCCCTAGGAAGAGAAGGAAAAGAGCAACAAGAAGCTGATGAGAATTTATGTAATCTCTTGGCTGGAGCAGGGTTGTTACCGGGAGCATAGATGCTATGTACGCATAGATAAAGAGCAGTATAGTCCATAAGCCAGTTGCCGGAAGGATTCCTATCCCGGGCAATTGAATTGGTATAAAAGTTCCTATTACAATTGTTAAATACATAATAATAACCGCGATAATAGAAAATAAGGCTAAATTCCCATTTTTTTTGTAGATCATCCATCCAAGCCAGACTGCTATTGGTATCTGAAACCACATCGGGAAAACAGACTCCGGGAACATACTGAAAATGATAGCCATTATAAGGCCAAAAATAGCAATTACTATCAAAAGCTCAAGAAAAACAATAGCGAAGAATGCTCTTTGAGTTCTTTTGTTTATATACTTGCCGGTTATCTCCGAGATAGACTTACCTTCATTCCTTATAGAAAGGACAAGTGAGCCAAAGTCATGTACGGCTCCTATTGTAATTGTACCTAAAACAATCCATATTATTGCGGGGACCCATCCCCAGATGATACCAATTGCGGGTCCTACAATTGGACCCGTACCTGCAATAGAAGCAAAATGATGGCCGAAGATAATTTCTTTTCTTGTGGGAACATAATCGATTCCGTCTTCAAATTCGTGGGCAGGAGTCCTTTTTTTATCATTTAATTCGAATATTTTCTTTGCTATAAAAGTTCCGTAAAATTTGTAAGCAAGAAAAAAACTAAAGAAACAGACAATAGTCAGTAGAATAACATCCATTATATCTCCTTTTTGTATAGTTTTAGTATTCCTAATATGTGTTTTTCAAATACTAATCTTGTTTTCATATTCCCCCCACAACCCATTTTTTAACAACAAATAGCACGAATTTCACAAATGAATTAATAATAGTCATTTTTGTTTATAAAAAATAAAATCTTTTTTGCCTTTATTCGTGTTATTTGTGTGATTCGTTGTTTCTCCTTTTTAAATTTTGTCGGTTTTGCTGAGTCGTTATCTTTGAATTTGATGTTATTTGTCATTAGTCCGTTTATCTTAGAACTTAGTGTGCCTCATTCCAATTTTTACCGAAAGAATAATCAACTTTTAAAGGTATTTTAACTAATTTTCCGGCGTTTTCCATAGCAGGTATTATGAGGTCTATTGCTTCTTCTTTTTCGTTTAAGGGTACTTCGAAAAGAAGTTCGTCATGAATCTGAAGAATCATTTTTGTTTTTAACCTTTTATTTTTTAATCCTTTATTAATTAATATCATTGCTTTTTTTATTATATCAGCTGCACTACCCTGTATTGGTGTATTTATTGCTATCCTCTTTCCATATTCTATTTCCCGGAGGCTTTTCAATTCCGGTATGAGTCTTTTTCTGCCGAAAATCGTCTTGACAAATCCTGAATTTATTGCCCCGTCAATTGTTTCTTTCTGCCATTTTTCAACTCCGGGGTGGTTTGCGTAATATTTTTCTATTATACTGCTTGCTTCCGTATTCGTTATTTCGAGTTGCCTGGAGAGTCCAAACGGGCTTATTCCGTAAATAATACCGAAATTCACGGCTTTCGCTTTTCTTCTCATCTCCGGAATTACATCTTCCGGTTCGACACCGAATGTTCTGCAGGCAGTCTGGAGATGTATGTCAAAATTATTTTCAAAATCACTTATTAATTTTTGGTCGTTTGAAATATACGCAAGGATTCGTAGTTCGATTTGAGAATAATCGCAGGAGAGAATTTGATAGTACTCTGGAGCAATAACTGCTTCCCTGATTTTCCTTCCTTTTTCTGTTCTTATAGGTAGGGTTTGAAGATTTGGGGCTGTAGTAGTTAGCCTTCCGGTTACCGCAACTGATTGCTGGAACTCATGATGTACTCTGCCACTTTCTTTGTCCACACAATTTATTAGTGGAATTACATAGGCGGCTAAGAGCTTATCTAATTCCCTGAAATTAATTAATTCAGGTATTATAGGATGTTTGGTAGAGAGTGCTTTAAGTACTTCAAAGTCTGTTGAAAAGCCGGTTTTTGTTTTTTTTATAGGAGGCAATCCCAGTTTAAGGAATAAAACTTCGCTCAATTGTTTTGGTGAACGTAGGTTAAACTTGCTTCCCGCGAATTTATATACAATTTCTTCGATTTTCTCGAGTTCCTTTTCTGTTGAATTCTTTAATTCAACTAATAGGTTTTTGTTAATCAGTAATCCGTACTTTTCTATTTCATAAAGAACAGAGATTAGTGGTTCTTCAATTTCGCTATAAACTTTTAAAAGGTCATTCTTTTTCAAATTGTCCTGCAATACTTCATAAGCTTTTTGCATGAAAACGGAGATTGATTCCCCTTCCCTCGCAGTTATTCCCTGTTCCAGCAGTATTCTTCCGAGAGAATGATCTTTTCTGTTTGGATAGAGCAAGTAATGCATAATGGAAAGATCGAAAATTTTGTTTTTAGGATAAAAGCCGATCAGATGCGCGAATTTCTTTGTATCTTCTAAAATCAAAGGGTTTTTTTCGAAGTTGGCAAGGCGTAATCTTAAGGTATCTTTTCCGGTAATTTCGACGTCGTTGTCGATGGAAATATAAAATTGATTTTTATCATGATATATGCATATTGATTGTCCTTCTTTCGTTTCAATTGAATTGACCTTATTAAAATTTTGAGGATGTTCTTCCTTTTTTAACCATTCTTCCAGGAGTGAATATAATTCAAAATGACTTAGTAATTTTTTTAAATTTTCGGAATCTACACCTTTGTATTTGAGGTCAGATAATTCCTCTGAGATAGGTACATTTTTTTCGAGGCGGGTTAAATCTTTCCATTGCTGTGCTTCCTCTTCCTTACCCATCAGCTTGTTTTTAATACTGATATTTTTAATCTGTTCGATATTTGAAAATATACCTTCAAGAGAATTAAATTGTTTTAGTAGTTTTGCCGCAGTTTTCTTCCCTATTCCTTTAATTCCGGGTATATTGTCCGAAGGGTCTCCCGAAAGAGCAAGGAAATCATTTATTTTCTCAGGAGGGATGCCGAATTTTTCTTCAACTTTCTTTCTGTCGTACCATTCTACTCCTTTTTGGTGCATGTTTAATACTTTTACTTTGTCTGAGACAAGTTGCATAAGATCTTTATCCAGAGTAAATATTACTGTTTCTATGTTTTCTTTTTCAGCTCTTTCTGTAAGGGTGGCAATTATATCGTCTGCTTCGTATCTCTCTTTGCTTATTACCGAAAATCCTGCCGCTTCACATAGCTTATTTATATGTGGAAGTTGCGTTACAAGGTCTTCGGGAGTTTTCTCTCTTTTTGCTTTATAGTCTGCAAAATTTTCTTTTCTGAAAGTCGGACCGGGAAGATCGAAGCAAACTACAGCATAATCTAAATTTAATTTTTCGGAGAGTTTTTTTATACTTCTGGCAAAACCAAAAATCGCTGAAGTCGGTTCTCCTTTGGATGTTTTTAAAGGGTTTTTAATAAAGGCATAATAGGAACGGTACGCGAGAGACGAACCGTCGATTAATAACAACAATTTTTTCATAATCGTAATATAAAGTAGATTTAATCTAAGTCAAGTTTTAATACACTATTCGGTATTTGCCGTTTGCTTTTCGCGTTAAATCCAACCCATAACACCTAAAATTTGCCACGGATAAATACCCTGGTATGGTCGTTTCTCCCTACCCCGATACAGTCATTCTTCCTTACGGGGAAGCGGGGCAGGCGGATTTAGACAAAAAAAAGAAATAGTCACAGATAAACACGGATATACACTGGATTACACAACCACACCTTACTTTTTTTGTTTCCTGTTTTTCTCTGCTTGCCCTGTAGGGAGGAACGACCGTACCAGGGTGTCCTCTGTAGTGGATTTAGGTATTGGGTTTTAGATATTAGAGACAAAACCGACCGATGACGGTTGACCTACAAATAAAAAATTTGTGCTATTTGTTATTTCTATTATAGTTAGGATGTTAGGGGGTTAGGAGGTTGGGAAGTTAAAATGGAAAATAAAAAGGCAATGTGTGGTGTGGGCTCTGTGTTCTCTGTGTCTCTGTGTGAGATATTAGTTTTTGGGTTGTAGGTGGAGTTTTTTCAAAACATAAAAAAATATCCTGTAAATCCTTTTTTTATCTGTGTCCTAATATCTTCGTGTCTTAGTGCCTTCGTGGCTATATTACTTCGCGATTTTTATAATCTTTCTCTCTTCTATCTTTTTCCCGTCTATTTTTAAAATTGCGAAATAAATCCCGGCAACCGAATTTACTCCCCATTTTGTGGAGTAAGTGCCAGGGTTCATTTTATCGTTTATGAGGGTTGCCATTTTTCTTCCATTTAAGTCGTATATTGATAAATCAACGTCTGATGTATTTATGATGCTTAACTGGATATCGGTTTTTCCAATGAAAGGACTTCTGATAGCTAAATATTTGTATCCTTTTGAGTTGTTTTTATCCCCATCAGGAATTCCTGTTGATCCCTGATTCCCGTCTAATGCTACAATTGCAAAAGGAATTGAGCCATTTGGGCAATTGTAACCGCGAACAGTGACGCGATAAACCCCCGCTGGGGCAGATGAAGGTAACAATACCACTTCAACATTGTTTACCCTGTCGGCGGATCCTCCTGTATTAGAAAAGCCATTCGAGAGTACATTGCCCAGATATCTATTACTATTAGGCGCGGTCACAATTAAATCGAGATCGTTAATAAGTGTAGGATTTGCCCATGTGGCTGCGGCTGCATCGCTCCAGGCGAGCACAAATTTTATGGGGTCGGATGCGTATGCGATATTTACCATATTAACAACCGAATCTGCTGTGGCTACACCTGTTGTATCCGAGACAAATAATGTACTTGATTCTCCGGAGAAGAAAAGGGCATTATCAAGTACAACCCTTCCCCAGCCTTCTGCCCTGCTGGGAACGGGATCCCCATTTTCGAGATCAACTGTGGAAGCAATCAGAATGGCTTTTACAAGTGCGGCAGAAGGGTTAAAAGGAGTGCTGCCGCCGGATGAAGGATCACCGTCTGGGTAGAAACCATCGTTAAAATATTGTCTTATCATAGCGCAGGCTGCGGATATCTGAGGGGCTGCCTGTGATGTTCCGACTATTCCATTTATTATTCCGTGAGCAGAATCTCCAGCCCAACTTGTGTTTGGATAAGCTCCCCAGACATAATGTCTATAAGCCGGAGTAGAAGTTATAGTAGTGCCTCCCGGGGCTACAACCTCGGGTTTTATTCTTCCGTCAGTTGTCCATCCCCTTCCGGAAAAGTTACTTACGTAGTCCGGAGAGACATCAAAAGATGGAACCCAGGACGAACCTACTGATATACAGTTTTTGGCTGTAGAGGGAGGTGTTACAGTGGACTCTCCTCTCAATCCATTATTACCAGCTGAAAAAACCACCACAAAGTCTTTATTATTCCAGACCATATTGTCAACATCTATTGATTCCAGAAGGTATTCTCCTTCTGCAATGGTGTCGCTATAGTTCCAGGAATTTTGATGTATTCTTGAATTGTAGGGGGTATATGCCTTATTCATAGAAGTAGTCATGTTAAAACTTCCTAGTTTGCAGGTGTCATTTTCATTATAAGCAAAATCCTGTATATAAAGCCTTACAGGGAAATGATCGACTATGTTTCCTCTCGTTTGTCCTCCCCAGTCGTAAATAGGCATAAGATTAATGCCGTTAGGATGATTATTGGCAATTGATGGGTTTCCGGCTACAATAGAAGAAATATTTGTTCCGTGAAAACAGCCTCCATCTCCACTATCAGATGCAACATCTTCGAGATTACCTCCTTCATTTGTATAATCTTGTACTGCAATGTGGTTAGAGCCCGGAGGGTCATTCTGGGGGTCCTGAAAGAAACCGCTCCAGTAATCTAGGCCTGTATCGAAAATAGTTAAAATTTCGCCTTCTCCGGTTATCCCTTTATCTGCAAGAGTTATTCCACTCGTTATTGTGTCCATAGATTCTCCTAAGTCCTGATCCTGTTGAATTGTGAAGCTGCTTATGGTGACCTGCAGGGAATATCTCCATACGGAGGAGGATAGAACCTTTTTTGAATATGGCACAATAGACTGAACTCCCGGTATTTTTGCCAGTGCGTTCAGAGAATCCGGAGGAATTCTCACTATCATTCTATTATTATTTTCCTGTATTTGCTGAATATCCGAGCCCCAATTTTCTATTTCACCGGCGATATTATTTAGCGAAAAACCAGGAAAGAATCTTATTGAAAGGTGGAGAAGAGGGTCGTTCTCGACCCAGAGTGCGTCCCTTCCGCACGGGCATTTCTTTTGCCTCGAAACTTCTAATTTATTGCCTTTAAATTCAGCAATGACCATAGAGAGTTTATTTTCTGTTTCGCCACTCCTTTTTTTATAAACACCCGGATGAATTTTATATTCAGGATGAAAAAGACCAATCCATCTTACAAAAGAAAATTTTCCTATCTCGTTTTTTTCTTCAGGAGTCATTTGAACTATGTATGCAAAGTGGGGGACATAGGCATGAAAAATGCCTCCTGCTTCGGAGATTTTATCTTTCCACTCTGTGAAAATAGGTCCTGTAAATTGTAAAATGTAGTAATTTTCTCCGTCGGTTTCAATTGTTTGCAGTGACCTTGTAAGCGTTGGAGCGCTTTCAAGCGGGTCGAATTTGTGATTTCTAAAAGATATTGTCATATCGTCTGAAGAGAAAGAAATAAATGATATTAAAAAAAATATTACCAATAGTTTTCTCATAAAAACCTCCCGGGGTATAGTTATATTATGGTGGGATTTTATTGATATGTCAATACTTTAATTGCCACAAAGGCACTAAGACACGAAGATATCAGGACACAGATAAAAAAAGGATACTCAGGATTTATCATTTTTGTTAACTAAATCCCAACCCCAACTCAATAGTAGGACGCAGATTAAAAAGGATTAACAGGATTTTTTATTTTGTTTTAACCCCCTAACTTCCCAACCTCCTAACATCCTAACAGTGAAATAGCCACAGATTTACACAGATAAACACAGATTTAAAAAAAATGTTTTGTTGTTAAAAAAAACTACGGATTAATGCAGATCTACACAGATTAAAAAAATTTGTTTGTTGTTTTAACTAAATCCTAAATCCCAATCTCCAAAAAAGCTATTTAACTTAGATTCGAAGAAGGTGTAGAAACTTTAACTTAAATCTTTTGAAATTAACTCAATTTTAGGTTTTGTTTCGGGGAGATTTACGGTAATTATTTCCCAAATAATACTTAAATCTATACCAAAATATTCGTGAGTTGCAATATTTCTTAAACCAATCATTCTTTTCCACGGAATATCAGTATATTTATTTCGAATATCATCAGGTATATTTCTTGAAGCTTCGCCGATGATTTCAAGATTTCTTATTACAGCATCTACGATTAATTCATTTTTCTCAAAATCATTATAATTGAGATTTTCTATATAACGTTGGATTTTCTTTATGGATTCAAGTATATCTTCGACGAAAAATCTTTGTTTTCTACCTTTCATGCAAAAACTACTTCTTTTAAAATTTCATCTTTTAGTTGAGGCTTTAAAGCTTTAATGGTTACTAAATCCACTTTTTTTTCTAAAATTTCTTCAAGAAAATCCTTTAAATCAATAAATTCCCAACCTACAGGTTCATAAAATTTTACTAAAATATCGATATCACTCTTTCCGGATTCTTCCCCTCTCGCATAAGAACCAAATAATCCTATTTTCTCTACTTTATATTTATCGTGTAGTAGAGATTTATTTTCTTTTAGTATTTTTTCTATAGCATTTTTTGATTTCATTTATACCTCGCTATAAGTATAATATTAAAAAACTACTTAGTCACTCATTATCCTAACTGCTTTAATCTTCTTCATTTTTTCTTCTTACTTACAACTTAAGCTTTAGAAGATGTAGTTTTTTTTCTTTAGAAACCACCTTATGGTCTAATTTTTTCTCGTTTTTTCTAAGATTCTGAAAAAACGTATGCAAATCGCGGTTGGCTTTTTCCTCAAGTTTTTTGCCAGCTTCGCGTACTTCTCTAACAATGGGATCTTCCCACATCATTTAGACCTCCATTAACTCCTCTGGTGTACAGATAATAGGAGTATGTATTTCATAAGAATTATTTATACTTATTAATTTCTTAATAATCTCACCATTAGCAAGATGCTTGCAATTCCAGGTAACTAAATAATCAATATTATGAACTGAAGCAACGGCAAGATGAGCTGCATCTCGAAAAGATTTTTCCGGAATACTCAATTTTTCAATATAAATTTCTGTCATCTTCTCTACTTTATCGCTTAATTCCAAAAGAGGAAAACCCTCCAATTCCTCCAATCTTCTTTTAGCAGCTTCTGAGTCCCCTGCTTTAGCCTCCTCAATAACAATCCCTGAAGTATAAATTTCGTAACGTTTAACAGCCTTAGTCCACCATTGCCGTGTAATCTCCTGATGGCAAGAACAATTATATCTCGACTGGGCATAGAAGTATAATAACTAACTACTGTTGTTTCAATATAAATTGAATCTTTAATCATTTTTAAAAATATAACCTTATTATATCTAAAGTCAAGAAGAAACCCAGATAAACGCAGATTAACAGGTCTTTTTATATTCGTTTTAACTAAGACCTAAAACCCAAGACCTAAGACCTAAATTCACCACAGAGATCGCAGAGAAGAAACAGAAAAACTCTCTGAGCTCACAGAGATTTACTTTTGTTGTTTTTACTAATTCACCAATTCACTATTTTACTGATTTCCTACTCTATAACAATGCAATTTTTTCATAGGTGACCCCAGATACACTACATATATTTATCTGGTATGGCGCCGTTTCTTTATAAAATAACCTATAAACCATCCAAATGTAAATCCTAAACTTCCTACAACAGCTGCGTAAGGTGGAAAAGCTAATATTCCTAAGCTTGCGGTTGAAGATGGATCTCCCGAGTATAAATCTAAGAAAATTATAGTGTAAATAAAAATATGACCTGAGACAACTAGGAGGTAAGCAGTAATTAATCCATATTTCTTGCTAAGTTCCCACTTGCCCTTTTGTCTTATTGAAGTAAGAATCCCTATTACCGCAAGAATCAAATAGGGAAAAACATCTATTAGAAAATAAGGTAAAAAGTTTTTTTCAAAAATCCCTATAACAAGATCGCTCGCCCAAAATTTCCATGAATTAACGAACTCCTCCATCCCGCCCTTTAAGAGTCCAACAATACCACCTATCAAAGGAGCAACCAGAAATCCCGTACCAATTATTAATAAAGGAAATTTAATTTTATTTTTTAATTTTAACATTTTTTTTACCCCCTTAAAAAAACAACTTAATTTTTCCCGAATCGTTGAATTGTATTGGTTCAACGGAAATTGGACAAAACGGGTTCTCCAAATAAGTTGGATTTTGTTTTATTTTTTTCTTTTCTAATTCTTCTCGCATTTCTCAATTTCTTCTCCCGTTCTTCCAATATTTGCTCTTTTCTACCTGTTAACATATCATAAGGAGCAACATAATCAATAGCACTATGTAATCTATCATAATTATATTCATCTATATATCTATCTATTATTTTCCTTGCATCATTTATAGAAAGAAAACTGTTTCTTCTTATACATTCTTCTTTAGCGGTTTTAAAAAATCTCTCTATTTTACCATTGCTTTGCGGATACCCAACAGAAATGTACGTTTGTTTAAGCCCTATATACCTTAGATAATTCTTTAGTTCTCTGGATATAAATTGTCCTCCTCTATCCGATATTATCCTCGGTTTCTCTTTTGGAAACCTCTCATGCGCTCTCTGCAGCACAAAACATATATCCTTATCCTTCATACTCTTTCTTAGTTCATGTTTAACAATAAAACGAGAATATCCGTCTATTACGACTACTAAAAACATAAAACTACCAAGCACATTTACATATGTTATATCAGTATGCCATTCTTCATGAGGTCTCTCAGGTTGCTTATACCCTTCTCCCTTTTTACTCTCCTTTCTGCTTATATATCCGTTTAAAAGACCCTTTTCCTTCAATATCCTGTAAACGGTCGAAGGGCTCACATACGCGATATCTTCGTCGATCATCTTATAACATAACCTGCGATATTCCTCTCTATTCTCATTCCTTCTCGCATATTCTATTATAGCGTCTTTTTCCTCTTTTATAAGCCAATAAAACCTTGGTACTTTTCCGTTATGATTATTAGGTATCCCGTATCTCTGCTTCCATTCATAAAACTTACTTTTGCTTATACCTGTATACGATATAAGCTCCTTTAAAGGCTTTTTCGTTCTCTTTCCGTAATAGAGAATAGTCTCTACTATGTTATCCCTTATATCAGGTTCTACCCAACCATTTTTCAAATCTCCCCATTCTCCTTTTTTTTTAGTTTTATATTCTCCTCTGAAAGCCATGAAATGACTTCGTTCAATTTCTTTATTTTTCCTCTTAATACCTTCTCTTCCGGTACCCCTTCTCTACTGCCTTTTTTTCTCGTGAATGTCTCTATTCCGCCTTCGAAAAACTCTTTCTCCCATCTGTAAAATACATTTGGATGTATACCATACTCTTCACATATCTCTGATACCGGGATTCCATTCTTTAAGTGTTCACGTAAAAGTTCTATCTTCTTCGCCGGGCTAATTCTCCTTCTTTTTCCCATCTCTCTACCTCCTCTTCCCAACTTACTAAAATTAACCCATTTGTCAATTTCCATCTGAAGCAGGACAGGTTCTCAATTTAACAATTTAATTATTCAACAATTCAATCTATCCAAAGGATTTGTAGCTCTATTTCAATATTTTGCTATTTTATTAATTAACCAATCAACTAATCCGAAGGATTTGTCCAATGTCGGGATTTGCCCACAGATACACAGATGCACGGGATACACATATACGTATTTCTACTCGTCAAGCCAAGACATTCCTCCCGGTGGACCATAGAATAAGATACCCGGATCACCTTAAAGCAAATCAAGATAATCTCCTTGATAATTTCCGCCTCCATTTAATAGTCCATCCCAATCAATACCTTCCAAAGTGTTAATTCTTTCCAACCCACCGTCAGTCCACTTATAGAGAGGGGACTTTTGAGATACATTGTATGCTCTTCCTGCCCCAAGCTTTCCACTTGTCATAGGCCAAGAAGATACTCCGTCATAATATTTTCTTGCCCCCTCCAGTCCCTTCGCAAAATCCAAAGAACTTCCCTCTTGTGAAGCTTGACTAAAGACCGCCTCGGTCATCGCTTGAAGGAATGTATTATCTGCTAATGCCTTGGACATCCCTTCTGTGGCATAAGCCGCATCGTGTATTTGGCAAGCTCTAGAGAAAGAGAATCCTGCAACATCATCCGAGATTATCTTTGTACCTAAGTCCCAGGGCAAACCACTAGGTCCGCAATGACAACCCCCAACATTAGATAATAAAGCCTCATAATTGGTGTAAAACACTTGACGTGTAACTGCCATAGCAGATAGTCCATCTGGATCAACATAAGTCAACGGATTATTCGTACAATACACATACGAATTAAATGTCTGTGGATCGGTCAGTTCTAAATTGCCCGGATACAGCGTATGCGGATCGGGGCTCAGGAACCTTCCGATATCGCCGCTGTAATACCTCGCGCCGAAGTAATGGAATCCTGTCGGGTCTTTTTCCTTGGAGATGAATTCACGATTGTCTTCAAGAGTACCGCTGGACCATACTAAGTTCCCAAATGCTTCGTATTGTTTTTCTTTTGCCACATTACTATCCTTGTTAGTAATGATAACAGGTGAACCGAGTCTGTCAAGATGGTAGAAATAGAGGGAATGGGACGCAGATTTAGTTAATTGTTGGTTTGTGGGTCGGTTGGTCCGTTGGTTTGTTTGTTAAAAAAACACACCAAAACACTAACAATAGTTACTTCTATTCGTTGCTTAGATGTATGGGAGTGATTCTTCCAGTTGGATCATAAATTTTGAAGTTACCGCTTACCTGTAACATACCCAACATATATAGCAATCCGTCGTAATAACGTCCCTCTTCGATAGGAATTGGCGTATCCCATAATTCTTCTAAGAAGTTTGCCCTGTTTTCGTTTGTTGAAGCAAGACAAGCAACTGCATTTATGGCAACCAAACCGGGATTGTGGGTATTTGATAATGTTTTTCCATCTAAAGTGAATATACTGCCGTAAGTTTTTATTCCTTTACCGGTGAAGAAATCAAGTAATCTGTTGCTTTGAGTTATTGCCCAGCTGTCTTTGGTAAACCATGCATAATCAAGAGCAATATTCATTGCGACTCTCCAGGCATCATATTGGAAGTTATCAGTTCCTCCTCCGAAGGGATTAAAAGGTTTGCCATCAAAATGGGCATAGTCAGGTGTTAATCCTGTTTTTGGATGGGCTGCTTTCTTTAAAAATTCACGGCTTACTACAGCGGCATCATACCAAAACTGCGTATCTTTATCCGCCCATCTTGCCCAGAGTTCGTAAAAATGAGGTGTATGATAAGATGGGTCGGTGAAGTCGTCTGCACTACCTAAAGGAACAAAGACGATTTGTTTTTCTTTTTTATTAAATATGTTTGATATTGTGGTATCATCATCGGAAGTTTCTGCTTTAGTAAGCATAGCATCTAAAATGACCTGAGCTTCGGCTTTATAGTTATAAATACCTGTATCGTTTCCCCATCGGGCAGATGCAAAAAACAATGCCATAACGATCCATTCTTCTCCGTCTGAGGCTGAGTTAGGGCTTATGATAGTACCATCTGTCTTAAGTTGCCATGCGAAATATTTTTTTCGGTTACCTTCTTTATGCTGCATATAAGTTTTTGCCCATTTCCATAACCGGTCAAATTCCAATTTTTTATCTAATTGAACCGCTATCATCATACCATAAGACATTCCTTCACTACGAACGTCGTTATTGTAAACGTCTTTAATGTAAGCCATGTCGGGTTCAACGGGATAGTATACACGTTGTGTATTACTATCACCATAGAATAATTGATTCCAGACACTATTTATTTTAGTTTCTACCTCTGATTGACTTTTGCCGAGTAACTCGGTAAAAAGATTTTGGTATTTCCCAGAGAAGTAAGAGCCATTATGTTTCGAAAGATTTTCAGTGCCGGTAGTTTTCATTGCAGATGCTTTACCGATAGGGATAAATGTAAATGAAATTATCAGAGAGATTAAGATTTTTAAATTTTTCATCATGTTTTATTTTTACTATTGGTTTCATTTTTTTTTATTCTTTCTCTATTTTTCTTTCCAAAAGACTATAGATTTAAATTTATGTTTTCTATATCATGAAAATTCTTAGGTTAGATTATAACGTTTTCTTATGATGGGTCAAGTGCCGAATTTCGATTCAGAAAACTAATTTTACCACAGAGGACACAGAGAAATAATTGTGGTAAAAAAGAAAAAAACACTGAGTTCGCAGAGATAAAACAGAAAACCAAGAAAACAGAATTCAAAGGTTTCGTGTTTTGTACTTAAGGTTTAGAAAAAGAATAAAGCATATTTGTGTAATTCGTGCAATTTGTTGTTCCTAATAGTTGTTGTGGGATGGGTTTTAAACAACACAGTGAAAAGTGGGGTTTGGTGTGGGCTTTGTGTACTCTGTGTGTTTTTTTCTCTGTGCTCTCTGTGGTAAAGGATTTGGGGGGTTGGGTGGGGTAATGCCCTTGACTTGTTTTATAAAGAGCATATATATGTAAACTATGAGGAATTCAAAAAATGAGTGAAAATGAGAGTTCTATAAGATTACGAATAGCTCCTTCGCCTACAGGATATTTGCATCTAGGTACGGCAAGGACAGCTCTTTTTAATTATCTTTTTGCCCGCGCGAATAACGGGAAATTTCTTCTCCGAATTGAAGATACAGACTTGAAAAGGTCGGATGATTCTATGGTCCAGTCCATCCTTAGAGGTCTTGAGTGGCTGGGTCTTAAATGGGATGAGGAAATTTTATTTCAATCAGACCATTTCGAAGAATACAGAGAAAAAGCAATGGAATTGTACAATAAAGGTCTTGCATACTGGTGCTATTGTACTCCGCAGGAGTTAAAAGAGAGAAAAGAAGAGTATTTGAAATCTAAGAAAAGATGGATATATGACAGGAGATGTTATCATCGCTCAGTTGAGGAGAAAAAGGTATTTGAAGAAGAAGGGAGACCGAAAGCGCTGCGATTTCTGATTGATGATGGCTTTACAGGGTTCGATGATCTGGTGCACGGTGAAATTAAAAGAGAAAATTCGGAGATCGAAGATTTTGTGTTGTTGAAGGCTGACGGTTCTCCGACGTATAATCTGGCTGTGGTCGTAGACGATCATCGGATGAAAATTAGTCATATTTTGAGGGGTGACGACCATATATCGAACACTCCAAAGCAGATTCTCCTTTACAGAGCTTTTAATTGGGATATTCCGCGGTTTGGTCACTTACCTTTAATACTCAGCAAGGACAAGACAAAACTTTCTAAAAGGAAAGACGCGGTAGATATCTTTGATTACAAAAAAGAAGGATTTTTCCCGGAAGGAATGATAAATTATCTTGTTCTTCTTGGCTGGTCTCCTAAGACCGAAGAGGAGATTTTTTCCCTTCAAGAATTGGAAGAAAAATTTACGCTTGAGAATGTACATCCGACACCTGCTGTTTTCGATCGCGACCGACTTGAGTGGCTTAACGGAGAATGGTTACGGAAGTTAAATGTAGACGAGGCGGTTAGAAGGCTTGAGATATATTTGAAGGATAATGGATTTGAAATAAATGATCCGGACTATCTTGCTAAAGTTATTCAGTCGATGGGGAGTAGGGCTAATAAACTAAAAGATTTTATTGAAATAGGACGGTATTTTTTTACAGATGATTTTACTTATGACGAGAAAGGATTAAAAAAAAGAATTTGTCCGGGAGTCGAAGTTGGAATAAAGAAATTAATAACAAAATTCAGTGAGTTGGACCCTTTTGATGAGGAAAATATGGAAAGTGTTTTGCGGGGACTTTCCGAAGAACTAAATTGTAAGGCAGGAGAACTTATACATCCTGTCCGGCTGGGGGTTAGTGGGATGACTTTTGGGCCGGGTCTATTTGAACTTTTAGAAGTTCTTGGTAAGGAAAAAGTAATTAAAAGATTGGAAAAGTTTGTCATTTATATTGAAGAGGAGAATTTATCTGCGGAATGAAAAAAGGATTAACCACAGAGGACACAGAGAATTTAATTATGTTAAAAAAATAAAAAAACACTGAGAACACAGAGGAAAAGAAAAAGAATAACACACCAACGCGCTAACAATCCAACTGACCAACAGATTTGGATGGCTTTGTATGAGAATAAGTTTTTTAGTTGTTAATAATGCTATAATATAGGGAGGTAATTACTATGATAATGGAAAAGGTTCGATCGGTAACAAAGTATTTTCTATGGTTTGCTGCAGCATCTTTTATTCTTTTTATGTTTTTTGGTTTTGGTGCCAATATATTAACCGGAGATAAGCAAAAAGGGGAAAATATAATTGCAAAAGTAGATGATGAAACTATTACGACCACAGAATATGGAAACTTATTAAGGGTGGAGCTTCAGCGTATAAGAGGCGCTATGGGAACGGATCCAATAAGAGAGAGACAGACCTCTGAAGCAGCCATAAACCAATTGATAACCAAAAAGATAATTAATGATCTACTTGAAAAAAGAAAAATATCTATTTCGGATGAGCAGTTAATAAACATTATCAGAGGAAATCCACCTTCTGAGATTACACAAAACCCGGATTTCTGGTTAGACGGACAGTTTGATTATAATAGGTATTATGAGTTACTTGGTGATCCGCGCGCGGATCAATTTATCAGATCTTACGCGTCTCAGATAGCGGAAAATTTTCCTATGGCTATTTTACGCGGAGAAATTTTATCTACGGTAAGAGTAACAGGTGGCAGCGCAATTGAAAAATTATTGGAGGATTCAGTCAAGGTAAGAATTGAGTATATTAAATTGTCTTTAAAAGAATGGAAAAACCCTGAGACTTCTATTCCCCTGGAAGATTTTTATTCGAAGCATAAAGAAATGTTTAGAAGAGATCGCTTTGTGAAATTGGGTTATGTTTTTTTTCCTGTTTCGGTAAATGATGAAATTGTTCGAACGACAAAAGAACTCGCAGGATCTATAATAGAAAGAGCGAAAACGGATTCTTTTGAGCTGCTTATTGGGCAATATTCATATTTCCCGGGTGATAGAAACCTTTTTAATGGTTGGGTTACCCGTAAGAGTTTATCCCATAAGTTTACGACTGCCATTGCTGGAATGGGTAAGGGAAAGGTTTCCGCTCCTATTAAAAGCGATATGGGGTTTCATATTTTGAAGCTTAGAGATCGACGTAGAGATTCTGTTAATATAGCAGAGATATTACTTCCTGTGTTTCCTTCATTTGAGGAATTTCAGAGTGTTTCCACTAAAGGATGGGAACTGGTAAAAAAACTTCGTAGTTTTCCCGATTCGAGTATTCCGGAAAAATACAATGCCAAGTACATTTCTTACGGTAAAGGTGATTTTCCGAGTCTTCCGGTGAATTACGCGACTTTCCTTGTCGATCCGAAAAAGGGGGATGTTTCTTATCCGCTTATAGGGGATGGTGGTTTTTATGTTTTCCGGGTTGAGGAGAAAGAAGAGGGCATACCTCCGTTTTCTGAAATAGAAGAGGAAGTTAAGGATTCGCTCATAAACTTTGAAGCGGCCCTAAGAGCAAAAAATTATGCTCTGAAGAATTTCTCCGGAGATAAATTACCTCGTAAGCCGGAAAAAGGAGAATGGGGTAAAACTTCTTATTTTACATTAAGCAGTTATGCTAAATATAATGTTCCGGAAAAAGTAGCTCTTTTGTCTTTTTATGTTAGGAAAGATGGAATTCTGCCTCCAGTGAGAGTAGGCGAATCTTTATTTGTTGTTAAGACGATAGATTTTAAAATGCCCGCAAGTGAGAAGTTTCAGGAGCTTATACCGAAACTTGCAGTGCAACTTCAACAATCAAAAGAGTCGTTGTATTTTGAGAAATGGTTTGGTGAGAAAAGAAAACAATATAGTGTTGAAGATTTGAGGGAAAGATTGTATGAGTGAGAACGGCTATCGGCTATCAGCTGTCAGCTGTCAGCTTAGTTCGACATTGGACTTTGGACATTGGACTATTCTATTTAGAATCATATTTCTTTTATCTTTTTTTTCCTGTGCTTATTCTTTCAGGAGCGGTTCTTTTGACGGTACTTTATCGATAGCTTCTTTAGAAAATAAAACCCAAAATGCTGATATTGGCAGGATTTTAACAGAGAATCTGATAGATGCTTTTATTAGTGATGGCAGGGTGAAGATTAAAACAAATTCTGATGGTGATTACTTGTTGGTGGGACTTGTTGATCGTTATGAAAGGATTTCGGAATCATATACGTCGGAAGGAGAAGTTGAAGAATACCGGTTATCTGTTAATGTAAAATTTTCTCTAAAGAAGAAAGATGAAGAAAAAGATGAATGGGAAAAAAATATTAGTGAATCTTTTATTTATCCCTCTACATCTGATGAGTTGGAAGCGGTTGATTCCGTTGCTGTAAAGATAAGGGATTCTTTACTTCGTTTAATGCTGGAAGATTGGTAGTTGGGACGCAGATTAACGCCTTGGTACGGTCGTTCCTCCCTACCCCGATACAGTCATTCTTCCTTACGGGGCAAGCAGGGCAGGCAGATTTTCAGGCTTTTTAAAATCACTTATAGACTTTTATAAATTAGTTTAATCAAATTGGTATTTTTTGGAATATGGAAAATCGGAAAATAAAAATTGCCTGGTATGGAAAACATTTTGGTGAAGAACCACCGTTGATTGGTCGTGCTTGCGTCTCATCTTCCGGGGAAAAAAGATATGGAGCGGGAACAATTTTCTTTTCGAGTTGTAATCTACGTTGTGTTTTCTGTCAGAATTATCAAATTTCACAAGAAAAACTGGGAAGGGAATATTCTATTCCCGAACTGGCAAATATTATGATTAAGATACAGAACCAGGGTGCACTTAATATTGATCTCGTTACGCCTACCCTCTGGTGGCAATTCTTGAAAGAAGCAATGATCCTTGCCCGCGGGTTAGGATTAACTATTCCGATTGTCTGGAATTCCAATGCCTATGAATCGCTGCAAATTATAAGGGCAATGGACGGATTGGTTGATATTTATCTACCGGATTTTAAATATATGGATGATAAATTAGCGGTAAAATATTCGAATGCTCCAAGATACAGTAAACTAGCGGAAGAATCCATCAAGGAAATGTTTCTCCAGGTTGGAAAATTGAAAGAGAAGAATAATATTGCCCAGAAGGGATTGATTATCCGGCACTTGATTATTCCTAGTAATATAGATAATAGTTTTTCTGTTCTGGAGAAGATTGCTTCAATTGATAAAAAAATCCATTTAAGTCTTATGAGTCAGTATTATCCTGTTTATAATGCTAATAAATTTCCTGAAATCAACCGACGGCTTACCGAAAATGAAATAAGAGCTGTAGAGATAAAAAGAATGGAACTGGGACTCGAAAACGGCTGGACACAGGAAGCTGATTCGGGAGATATATTTTTGCCGGATTTTCGCAAAGAAAACCCTTTTTTAAAAAAAGGAAATAACCACAGATGAACACTGATAAACACGAATATCCATCATAACACCGCAATAATGGGATGCAGATTAAACAGGATCAACAGGATATTATTTTTGTGTATTTGTAATTAAAAATAAAAAATTAATTGGTGTAGTTGGGTTTAGTGTGTTTTGTGTGTTTGATGGTTGGGAAATCCTGAAAATCTGCCTGCCCTGTAGGGAGAAACGACCGTACCAAGGCGTTTATCTGCGACCCATTATCTCTGTACTCTTCACCTCTTGGGGATAAAAATTGTGAAGGTGGATCCCTTGTTTTCTTTGCTTTCTACCTCAATCCAGCCCCCCATTTCTTTTACCGAGTTGTAAACAAAGTAAAGACCGAGACCGGTTCCTCCTTCTCCGGATTTTGTTGTAAAGAAAAGCTCAAATATTTTGTCTTTAACGTTTTCGCTCATACCACAGCCCGTATCGGTAATTGAGATAGAAACATATTCCTTTTCTTTTTGCTCTTTTTCCGGACGGAATACATTTCGAACTTCAACCGTAATTTTTCCTTTATCGGCAATTGCATCGCGCGCGTTTATAACAAGATTTAACAATACCTGATGAAGCTGATCCTGATCACCTATAATGCTGGCTTTGGAGTCGAGATAATTCGCGGTGATTTTTATTTTTTTAGGCAGTATTTGTCCGGAGAAGTTCACAACATCTTTTACAATTTCATTTACGTTGAACAAATTCTTTTCCCCTCTGATTTTCCTCATATTTAAAAGCAGGCTTTTTAGTAATGTTCTTATCTTTTGCGCTCCTTCCATCGCTATATTGATATCGTCTAAAACCTTTACATCTTTCGAATTGCTTTCCGCGGCGCTAAGCCCGCACATAACTTCCATTAAAAGATTATTTGCTTCGTGGGATACTCTTCCTATCAATTGACCTACAGTTGCAAGTCTTCTTGATTCGAGCATTTTTTTCTGAAGCAGCTCTATTCGCGAGATATCTTTTGCCATTGAAAGTCCTCTGATCGGTGATTCTGAATCTATAAGAAAAGATACCCATTCATAGGTTCTCTTCTCCGAATGATCGGTTTTTATTTCGGTTCGCTGAATGACTGTTGGGGGTTCTTTTTTTGAGTCGGTGTTTCCGTTTTCGTCGTTGTTGTTATCATTTTCTTCTGCGATGAAAGATTCAAGGCTTCTGCCGATTTCCTTCATTAGAGGTAGACCTAAAACTTTAGAGATTTTTTTTCCGAATTCGTTTTCGGCTCTGCCGTTCCAATAAATAATTTTGCAATTCTTATCCCAGCCAACAACAGGTATTGGTACAAAATCAAGGATTATCGTAATATCTTTTTTTAAATCTATCATAATATAATAAAAACAAATAGAGGAACGTAGCGTTAACCACGTCCTCTATATAACCTTTTAATTGTTTACTTGTTTATTTCCAGCCTTCAATCTCCAGATGCGAAATCGCTTTATGGGAAACGAAAACCGAGCGGTTGTTTGCCATAGGTGTGTCTACTTTCAGAAATAGACCCCTGTCGTTTCTTCCGGTAATTTCGCCATGAAACTTAGAGCCGTCCACCGTCACTATCTTTATCATTCTTTTCGTTTTTTTTGGCTGGGGTTCCATCATTCCTCCTTTAATTGTTATTGTTTAAATCTTTCAACAAGGCCAACTACTTCCACCGCCAGACAATGCCACTATTCCTACATCCTGTTCACCTACATCAACATTCTTCGGTGTCTTGTTTAATGAGTTTATAAATCCCAGTAAAACTAATAATATGTTTAAAGCAACCATTTAACACCTCCTCAGTGTTATTCTTATAAATACAAGAATTGTTCCAGTATCTAAGCGGCTGAAGACCAGCCACTTAATTGTATGCGTGGTCATGACATGTGACATTTATGTCACAGTAAATTTGTAGGGTTTCTTAAAAGCGTTGTTATTCCTGTATCCATATTGTGACATAAATGTCACAATATGGGACATTAATGGCGCGATATTTTTCTTAAGCATTGCAAATCAAGTTTTTTGGTTTTGGAAACGCGATTACAGGGAATACGGAATAGTAGAACGCGGATTTTTGGAGCAGTAAATTGGTGAATTGGTAGATTAGTTGATTGGTAAAAAGATAGTTGAAGCTAATTTACTGATAAACTAATATGCCGGGCATGTTGGTTGGTTGTTGAGTGGTAAGCCGAGAGCAATTAAATATTCGGAACTCCGAACCAGAACTCGGAACTAAAATCCAAATTATCGCCTTTATTAATTATACAGTTTGTTTTCGTGCTTGCGGAGCAGGTGCTCCTCTTAAAAGACCTTCTGTGCTAAGGTCTTCATCGATGTCGGGCCAATGAATGCCGTAACCTCCTCCGCATGATTCCCAATTTGACCGCTGTTTGGGGGCAGCGTTTAATAGTTTTGGATACCAAACTAAAGGCACTGTAATTGTTCTGCCGTCGTATAGATCAACACTCATTGTGTCATTATTAAACTTTACATTTTTTACTCTCTCATCTGCCGATAACGCCATGATACCCATACCAATCCTCCAGTAATTTGTTTTTATTTTTAGTAATCAATTTTTCAAGTTCACGTAATTCATGAGGACGAAAACCAAGATTCCTGGCTAATTGAACCGGATCTAACCAAAATTTTGCGGAAAGATTTTCACTGTCGACATGAATATGTGGCTGTTCATTCGGTTCATGACTGTAGAAATAAAATCTATAAGGACCTTCTCTCAGTACAGTTGGCATATTCTATCTCTACAAATTATGAATTATATAGCTAAGATTCCATTCGTTCAATCGCATACAAATAATTATAGAGTTTAACTGCAATTTCGTTTTTCTCCTTTTATAATCTATATTAATTAGGTTTATTAATTTGGCAAGTAAATTATTAAATCTTTATGGGTAATGTATTTATTTTTCAAAGATCAACAGAGCCTACACAACCCCACACCGGAATATTTTACCACAGAGAACACCCCGATACGGTCGTTCCTCCCTACAGGGCAAGCAGAGATTTTTATTTTATTTAATCTAAAGCCCCCAATCCCCCCAAAAAGAACTTAACTGCTGAGAATACAAAGTTTTTTCTTTGTTTTTTTACTTCATTTTTGAATTTTAATTTGTCATTTTCCTTTTTGATATTTAATTTTTACATTTTAGCGGTTTTAACGTACTACGTTCTCTGTGGTTAATCTTATTTTTTTCTTCTCTGTGTTCTCAGTGTTTTCTTCTTTTGTTACCACGATTAATTTCTCTGTGTCCTCTGTGGTTAATGTTCTTTTTGTTTTACCGTTCTATATCATAGTCTTTAATGAGTCTGTATAAGTGTCTTGGGGAAATTTTAAGATTTTCTGCTGTTTTTTTTACGTTTCCTCTCGTTTCCTGAAGGGCTTCTATTATGGTTTCCTTCCGCCATTTTGTTTTTATTTTATCCCAACTCGGAAGTTCTTCTATTGTTTCCTTTCTTAATTCTTCAGGCAGGTCATTTGGTGTTATGTATTCGCCTTTGCATCTTATAAGTGATATTTCTACTATGTTTCTTAGTTCTCTTATATTTCCGGGGAAAGGATAGTTTTTTAACCATCTAATCGCGTTTTCGGTAAATCCTTTTATCTTTTTTTCTTTATTTTCTGAAAAAATTTTAAGATAGTGTTCCAAAAGGAGCGGTATATCGATTTTTCGCTCCCGCAGAGCCGGTATCGCTATGTTTATCTGATTCAGGCGGTATAAGAGGTCTTCTCTGAATTCTCTTAACATCGCGGATTGTTCGATATCTCTGTTTGTGGCGGATATTATTCGAAGATCAACTTTTTTATTTTCGGTTTCCCCGACCCTTCGGATTTCTCCTCTGTCCGTAACGCGGAGAAGACCTGCCTGTATGGAAGGTGGCGCGTCTCCGATTTCATCAAGGAAAAGAGTTCCTCCGTTTGCCTCCTCGCACATACCCTTTTTATCCCTTATCGCTCCCGTGAAAGAACCTTTTTTATGACCGAATAATTCACTCTGGAGAAGAGTTTCCGAGAGAGAACTGCAGTCAACCGTTATAAAGGGTCTGTTGTTTCTTCTGCTCAGCTTGTGTATGGTTCTCGAGATGAGTTCCTTTCCCGTTCCTGTCTCGCCCGTAATCAAAATATTTACGTTTGTTTCCGCTATCTCTTCTATTGTTTTGTATATCTTTTGCATCGGTTCGGATATGCCGATTATAGAATGGAAAGATTCCGGAGGAGAAGTCATTTTCTTTAATTGTTTTACTTCTTCTCTCATTCTGTAAAGAAGGTCGCCTTTTGAAAAAAGAATACCCAGTATTCTTCCAATGGACTGCAGGAATTCTTTATCGGATGGCAGAAAAATGTCTTTTTTTATCGTTGAATCCAGATAGAGAACACCGTAAATTTTTTCCTCCGAGGTTATCGGGACGCAGAGAATTGACCGAATTTTATTTCTCTTGATGGAATCCATGTTGAAAAATCTTGAATCCTCTACAGCGTCTTTCGCGATAATAACCTCTCCTTTTGCCGCTTTTTGGGTTATTGTCGAAGATATTCTTCTTGCGTCTTCCAGGGTTTCTTCATCTATATTATAAGAAGAGATAATAATGCTTTTTTCTTCTTCTTCTTTAAGAATAATTGCACCCCTTTCCGCGTTGAAAAAACCGGTAAGTATTGACAGCGCTTCATCGAATCTTTTTTCAGAATCAATCGAGGAGAGAAGTTTACTTATTTCGTCATATGTATGAATGTATCCGCTTCTTGCTGAGACTTTTTTTGCGCATTCTACAAAGAGTTTGTATGTTTTGTTAAGAAAAAGACCTGATTTTAATTCTTTGAATATCTCCTCGCACTTTTTAAGCTCTTCGATTGCTTCCTCTATTTTGTTTTCTTTTATTAACACTGTAGCTTTTTTGTATCGTGTTCTTGCAGTATAAAAAGGAAGACCTATTTTAGAGAAAAGTTCAATAGCCTTTTCAAGGGATTTAATATCTCCTGTAATCAAACCCCAGGAGGAAAGAATTTTTCCTTTTTCGAAATCGGATTGTATTGTTTTTTCAATATTTTTGTACGGTTTTAGAAGTTTTATCGCTTCTTCTGTTTTTTTCTGATTATATAAGATTTCTGAAAGTTCACATGCGATATCTCTTTCTTCTCTCGGGTCGCCCTTTGTTTTTTTTATTACTTCTTTAAGTATTTTTTCTGCCTTTTCCAATTCTCCTTTAAAGGCAAAAAAGATACCTTCCGCGTCTTTTAAATCGTATTTTTCTTCTTTTAATTCATCTCTCAGTTTTTCGACTTCAAGCCAGTTTCCTCTGTAAAGGTGGCTGTAAAATAGTTTATCTTTTAAAAATGGCTGGATTTTCCCGTATCTATTTTTAAAATCTTCTATTCGTTCCTGAAGTTTTTCCCAGTAACCAATATCCAGATACACAATACCAAGATTTATAAGGCAGTAATATTCAAGATTGCTAATTTTTAGTTTTTTAAATAATGAAAGGGCTTCTTCCAATTCTTTAAGAGCTTCTTTATATTTATCAAGCCTGAGAAGTGAGATACCTTTGCCCGTCATAAATATAGCTTCGTTTATGATATCTTTTTCGTTTTTTGCAATATCAATACATTCGTTTAAATATTCTATCGCTTCTTGATGTTCTTCGTTTTGCTGTTTTGCTATTCCTCCGAGAGTCAGAAAATGCCTTTTCATTTCGGGTGAGAGTTTTTTTCTTAGTTCTTCTTCCACAATTTTTAAAGTTTTTTTAAACTCGCCCTTCGCGCATAAGATGCGACCCTCGATATATTTTAGCCGCAAAGGCAGTTCTCCTTCGATCTGTTTAAAATCAGAGATGATATTGGATATTTCGTCTGTTTCTCCTTTTTTAATTAATAGGTACCCAAGAGAATAAATCGCTTCTTCCTTTACTTTACCTCCGGAAGTTTTGACTGCCTTTCTAAAATATTTTTCGGCTTCTTCTTTATTACCAATTCTCTCTTCAAGGTTTCCCATTTTTAAAAGATAGAAAGGATTTTCTTCTTCGGATAGCAGTTTTTTGTAAAGAGAAAGAGCTTCGTTAATGTTTCCTGTCGTCTCAAAAAGTCTTGCGAGAATCATTCGATTAACCTTATCATCTTTTATTGAGAGAGCCTCTTTTAAGAATTTGATCGCGTCAGGATATTCTTTCTCCTTTATTCTCTTTTTCGCTATCTTTATTAGAGACTCCCGGTATTTTTTCTTCATTCCCAGATCTTTCTGCAGGATGTATAGAACTTCGGGAGAAGTTATCTTCTTTTCTATTTTTCCGTAAATGTTATCTTTATCTTTTTTAGTTAACTTTTTATAGAGGAACTCTCTAATCCAGTTATTTTTAAAATAGATACCTTTTTTGTCTTTTTGGAGGATATTTTCCGAGATAAGGGAATTGATTAGAATATTAGGATTTTTTATTTTCAAAAGAGAGATTAAATCCAGGGTAATTTTTTCTGGGAATACTGATAATATTTTTAAAAGTTCATTTTCCTTTCCCGGAAGATTTTCTATCTGAAATTTCAAATTCTCTTCTATGCTCTTTGGTATGGGAATGGAAGAAATTTTCTTCTCCTTAAAGATAATTTTGTCGCCTTTTCTTTCAATAACTCCTTCTTTAATTAAGATTTCGATTATTTGATTTAAAAGAGAAGGATTTCCTTCTGATTGCTCTGCTAAGAAGGAAATAAGTTCTTTTTTGTTTTCGAGCCCGGGGAAATTTTTATCAATAATATAAGTAATTTCTTTTTTATTTAGAGGAGAAAGAGTGAAAATAGTTGTAATATCTGAGAGTTCTTCAATGTCAATTACTTCATCGTTTGTGCTTATCACAATTATAACAGGATTTACTCTTATATTAGTCGCGTTCTCTTTAAGAATACCGGAGGGCTGTGACGCGGAGGATATATTATCCAATAAGAGAATAATAGGTTCATCTAAAAAGATTTTTTCACTTAGGAAACGATATAGTTCACCTGTAGTAACTTCTTTTACGTTAGCTCCCGCGGATAAAGCTTTTATCTTGAATTGGCTTAAAAGAGACGTTTTTCCAATTCCTCTTTCTCCGTTTATCCAGAAAATATGAGGTTCGGGAAGACGATTAAGAAAAGAATCAAATTCTTCTAATTCTTTTTCCCTTCCTGAAAATAAAGGAATAAAAGAAGGTTTTCTGTCCGGGGTTGGAGTTCCAAGCGCGAGCTCCCTTTTAACATCTTCTATACTTTTTAAGCGATTATTAAGGTCCTTTGAAGTCATCCGCTGGATTAAAAGATTTATTTCTTGGGGAACGGAAGGATTTTTTTCTTCAGGAGAGGGGAGTCCTTTTTTTAATTTATTTTCTATTATTTTAGATAAGCTGCCTTTGAATGCTTTTTCACCCGTTAATATTTCGTAAAGTATTATACCGACGGAATAAATATCGGAGGAAAAGTTGGGAGAGTCGGTTAATGCTTCGGGAGCGGCGTAAATGGGAGTTATTATATCGGGGTCATAACCCGGGTCGATAAGTTTAACGTTGTTTTTTTTATCGACAAAGATGTGAGTTGGTTTTAAATCTCCGCATATTATCCCCTGGCAGTGAAGAACGGAAAGAGAATCGAGAATCGAAAGAAGAATACTTTTGAATTTTTGGAAATCGGTTTTTTTTGCGGGGATTTTTTTAAAGACTTGATCGATTGTAGGAAGATTGATTTTTTCCATCGAAAAGCCGCATTTTCCATCATCTTCAAACCACTCGTAAACCGATACAAAATGAGGATCTTTAATTTCGGAAAGAAGCTCAAATTGTCCGCGAAGTAACTCTCTATTTGCATTATCTCCGGTTTTGTATGCAACCTCTCCTTTTGTGTAAATTTTTGCGAAATTTCCTTCTTTAAGAAGGTCAAGTTTATTTAATTTCATTCCCCCCCGGTTACTTTTATCTCATTTAAAAAACCACAGAGCCCACAGAACCCTGCTCCGTATTTTCTAACCACAGAGAGCACAGAGTTTTTTTAATTAGCCACAGATGAACACAGATTTTATGGATTGCAATAACCACCCCTAACCCCCGATTATTTCGTAGAAGGGACTTCTCAATCCCGAACTCCATTCTCGAAACACGAAACTTGCACCTTTAAACTCATTATCCATTCTGCCTCCTGACACCTTCTACAGTTAATTTCTTGGTTTGGGTTGGAAAGAGATTCCGGGTACTGACTTCTGACTCCTGACTTCTTTTTTTTGTGGTTAATATTATTTCTTTCATCCCTTATTTCCTTGTTATATACATTATAAGAAGATTTTGACCCGAGGTCAAGAGGGGAATACCTTAATTTGTAATTGGTAGTTTGGTGAATTAGGGGAAAAGCAATAAGCTAATAAGGTAATGGGTAGTAAATGAGTTTAAAACATCGAATATAAGCTTAAATTTAGAAACCTTCCAAACATCGTACCTATTGAAATATAATCATATCTTAAGTGGAAATAAATGAATGAAAAAGATTTATTTACTTCTGGTTAATTAATACTTTTTTTACGGGAACTTCCTCGGTTTCCAGGGAAGAGAAATCAACGTTTTTGCTTGCGTGTTGGATATCAATCCCTACCAGATTATGATTCTTATCGAAATCTAATACAATTCCAGGAGAAATCTCCTCTGAATCTACACTAGATTTCGATGATAAGTCGATATATAAAGCATCTGTTTCTTTATAGTAATGAAATTTCATATTAGCTGATAATCCTTTTTACCCAATATCTAGGTCTTCGACGAAGATGTGCAACAGCGATAATTACAATTTCTTCTGGTTCGATACAATATATGATTCCGAAAGGAAATCTCCTAACAAGACGTCTTCTTATTTTTTCTTTTATAGCAGGCCATGTTTCCGGGGATTTTTTGATAGTTTTCACTGCTCGTTCTACCTCTCTTAGATAATCTATACCAAGTCCGCGAGCTCGTGATTCATAATATCTTGCAGCAGCAGCCATTTCTTCTTCTGCTTCAGGCAAGAATGAAACAATTTTCATTTAAGTTTTGAATGCGTATCTTTAAAAACTAAATCTGCTGGTCTGGTTTTAATATTGCCTTTCTTATACTCTTTATACCGACGTTCTGCCTCTTTAAGCCATAACTCCTCTGCATTTGTATCTTCTTCAGTATCCAGACTTTTAATAAGATTTTCAACAAGTAAAGCCCTTTGATTAATTGGAAGGCGCAATGCTTTTTCTTCAATTTTTTTTATAGTTAAAGACATTTATGTCCTCCTTTTTTCTTTCTATTAGTATTATACCTTTACTGCCTCGTCCCTTGCGATATTTAAAAAGTTATCATAAAACAAAAATTTCTTCCTTTAGAAATTTAGCTAAAGAAGGTTTTTGCCAGGGTACATTTTCTTAGCTTCTTGGTATACTTTCTGCGCATTATTCCCTGAAGATGCAACTTTTCCATTTACTATGGCTATCCATTTTCCAGCATAGTTACTTATATCAGCTTTTATGTACCAATTATAATTTTTACTTCCCATATTTAGCTCCATGAAGTAGATTACCGGCAAAACTCTCTTTATTTAATAGATTTTAATCAATTGTTTTTTTATGTCAAGAGGAGTCTTCCTCACTCCACTCCTTATTTTTTTACCATAATTAATTTCTCTGTGTCCTCTGTGGTTAATGTTATTTTACCTTTCTTTTCCGCTGCCTGCCCTGTCGGGAAGAACGACCGTACCAGGGTGTTCTCGGTGTTTTTTTCTTTTTTTTAACCACAATTAAATTCTCTGTGTTCTCTGTGGTTAGTGTTGTTTTCTTATATATATTATAAGGAAATTCTGACCCCAGGTCAAGAGGGGAATACCTTAATTTTTAATTGGCAAATGAATAAATTAGAGAAATAAGTTAATGTGAAGTCATAAATAATGGAACTATTAAGGGATATTTTAATCTAAAAGTAATAAAGTATAAGGATTATTTTAATATATCTTGGTTAAGTGTTATATTTTCTGTAAAAGTTAAACGAGCTGGTTGAAAGGGCCACTGATTACCTTATAATAAAAATTAAAAAGGGAGGTAAAAAGTGACCCAAATAGATGATAAGGGATTTAAGGGGATTTTGCAAGAGGCAATCGAGGAAGGCGGAGATTTTATGAAAGATTTATTGAGTTTTATGCTGCAACAACTACTGGAACATGAGAGAGATATGCAGATAGGAGTGGATAAATACGAAAGAG
>Ga0307431_1000061_pt1 | contig 86275 bp, 82 predicted proteins | sample SalMarWE160170MG_FD_202155 | JGI IMG/M metagenome (GOLD analysis project Ga0307431, IMG submission 202155) | Salt marsh sediment microbial communities from the Plum Island Ecosystem LTER, Massachusetts, United States - WE1603-170 | ecosystem: Environmental > Aquatic > Marine > Intertidal zone >...
ACTCTCTTGAAGAAAATGAATCAGAAGAAGAATTTATGGAAGAACTACAAAGAACAAAAAAAGAATATGAGTTGAATAAGGAATTGGTGGCTCAATGAATTTTACAGAAAAAAAGGGACTTGACCTAAAAAAAATGAAGGAGAAAAAAGATAATATTAAACAATAATTTTATTATACGTAAATATTTAAAAAAAGACAAAAGGCAAATAAGAAAAATCAGCTATAATACCGCATTTTTAGAATTACCCAAAAAGGATATTTTTGATAACGAAGAAATAATAGCCGATTTGCTTACAAATTATTTTACAGATCACGAACCCGCTTCATGCTTCGTAGCCGTATATACGGATAAAGTAATAGGATATATCCTTGGAACATTAGATGTAGAAAAGAAGAAAAGAATACTCTGGAGGAAAATTATTTCCGCACTTCTTATTAAAGCGTTAAGAAAAAAATTGTTTTTAAATAGAGGTAATTTTAAATTTTTTCTGCGTATTTCAAGAAGTTTCGTGAAAGGTGAATTCTTTATTCCGAAATTCTCAGATCAGTATCCGGCAACTCTTCATGTAAATATTTATAAAGAGTTTCGCGGCAGAAAGGTTGGAGCGAGATTAGTGGAGCACTACATGAAATTTTTAAGTTCGAAAGGGTGTAAAGGGGTACACTTAGGAACGATGTCGGAATCTGCAAAAAATTTCTTTATTAGTCAGGGATTTTCGATATTATATAAAAATGTACGGTCGTACTTGAAACCGTACACGGGAAAAAGTTATCCATATTACATTTTAGGTAAAAAAATTAAGAATAACGGAGAAGATTAGTTGTGAAAAATATATTAGGGAAGTTCCTATTTCTTTTTGTGTTTTTTTTATTCTTTTTCCTGCTAATTACAAAATACAATTCGAAAGAAGAAAGTATATTTAAAGCCAACAAAGTTGAGATAGTAAACGGAGATAGAATACTTATTTTAGCTCCCCACCCGGATGATGAAGTGCTTGGATGTGCAGGTATTATACAAAAAGCAAGTAAAATGAAATTACCCCTGCAAATAGTTTTTCTTACTTATGGAGATAACAACGAATGGTCATTTCTTCTCTATCGTAAACGCCTCGTATTAAATCCAAAGGCAGTACGGCAAATGGGAGAAGTTAGATACAGAGAAGCAATTGAAGCGTGTAAGAGTTTAGGAGTTTCCGAATCTCAATTGAAATTTTTGGGATACCCCGATTTCAGGTCTTTAAACATATGGTATTCTAACTGGAACAATAGACCTCCGGCTAAAAGCATGCTGACAAAAGTAAACAAAGTTCCTTATAGTAGCGCATTTCGTCCTGGTGCACCTTATAAAGGAGAAGAAATCATCAAAGATTTAAAAAAAATAATACTCCAATTAAAACCAACCAAGATTTTTCTTTCCCATCCGGCAGATCACAACCCCGACCACAGAGCGTTATATCTCTTTACAAATATAGCTTTGTGGGATATTGAGAGTGAATTAAAACCGGAAGTATATCCTTATTTAATTCATTATAAAAAGTGGCCCAAGCCAAGAGGTGATTCGCCTGCTTTAGATTTAAATCCACCTAAATCCTTTTTGATGAGAGAAACCAATTGGTATTCCAATGAATTATCATTAAGCGAGATAGAAAAAAAATGGCAAGCCATAAAAAAACACCGCTCTCAGTATATGTCAGCAAAAAAATATTTGACTTCATTTATTAGAAAAAATGAGTTATTTGGTGATTTAGATGTAATCAAATTAAATAACAAAGCACCGTATGCTATATTAGAAACCAAGATGGAAGAGGAAATAATGGAAATGGATGACAAATTAACAGAAAAGGAGCAGGAAATTTTTACCGTTATTGAGAAATCATTCGTTTCTATAGAAAACAAAAATCTTATAATTAACACTCAATTATCACGATCAATTAGTGAAAAGGTAAGATACTCTGTATTTGTTTTCGGGTATCGATCAGATATCAACTTCAAAAAAATGCCAAAAATCCATATTGTTTTTGATCCGAAAAGCTATAAGGTTTTCGATCAAGATCTTTTGATTTTAAATAAAAAGATAAAGGTAGAGAGAAAAAGAAAAGAAATAAAAATTTGTATTCCCCTTAAATTGCTTGGCAACCCGACTCGTATTTTAATAGGAGCGAAAACATATACAGGTAAGTTACCTTTAGACTGGAACGCCTGGCGAGTTATTGAAATAGAATAAGTGATACTTAAACATATCTTAAATTAATTACGCGCTTAGTCAAGTAGGCTCAAAAGACATAATTCGAGTCAGATAAGGGAAAAAACACTATTTTACCTTATAGAACTTCCCCTCTACATTTATAAAATATAAAACACCTTCCGAAACTTCAAGACCGGTAATGCTATGGTCTACTTTTTCCTGGCTAAACATAATATCTATGGGGTCGGCTCCTTCTTTTACAAGATAAAGCCCTGCTCCTCCTACTTCAGGAATAGCATGAACAACCAGAACCCCATCACCAAGAAAATCAAAAGATGAAATAGATTTCAGGTCACCGGTATTTATCTTTCTTTCTCCGTCAACAGATATTATTTTAGCATCTTCAGTCAAGGTAACCCAGAACATATGCCGCAGGTCAGCCACCGAATAACTCTTCGTCTCAGCTTCAAAGCTACCCTTTCCTCCCCAAACGGCTGTAAGTAAATCTCCTCCAGCGTTACTTCTTACACACATTGGTAAACCGCCCTCATATATTTCCGCAACATTTCCGTCCTTATCAAATTCTAGAATCTTTCCGGCAATATACTCGGCAGCCGATAAGTGGTTCGGGTTGAATTCTACTGTGAGATTGCCTTCGCTAACCCAGACTCCGGCGAAAACCCTTCCGGAATTATCAGAAGTTAAAGAAAGTAAATTGCTTTCGATTTTAGCAAATTCGCTCCGACCTCCCTGCTTATATATTCTAAATAAAACATTCTTATCGTCCACACAATCATTTACAATCAAATCTCCATCGCCTAACACTGTAAGAGATGTAAGGCTAAAACCGCAATTTTTAATACCGGAATATATCGTATCGGTTGTTCCACCTTTAGAAATCTTGAAGATATCGCCACCATAACTTGCAAGGTAAAAATTTCCTTCTTTATCGGAATCCACAGCCACAAGCGGTTCGGTACATTCGAATACTAACTCTACCTCTAAGTTATCACTACTCTCAATTTTCTTAATAAGATCTTCGGCGATACCACTCTTGGAACCTTTGCAGGATGAGAAACATAATAGTATAAACACTGAAAAAAATATACTCTTTATGGCAACCCTGAAAGACATAGGATTTTTCATGATTCCTCCCTTTTTCCATAATTAAACATGAAATTCATTTTAATACTTTAAAAATAAAAAGTCAAGGGAACTTAAAAATTGAGAGAAAGCCTATTAATAATTTTAAAGACAAAAAGCGTACTAAAATAAACTTTAGAGTTTCACGATTTTTTCTCCTTAAATTGCTGTGACATTTTGGAATCCATGTATTCCAGCGTGATTAAAGCGAGGAGTAACCGTTCAGAAGGATGTCTCGGAAGCCAAGCGGCCACGGTCTCTTGAAATAGTTGTATTTCAAGAGGAGTTCATCCCGTGGAATAGCTTGTCTGGCATAAAGTTCCTCTATTCCACGGGACAGGGCTGAGAGCGAGCGGCAATTCCCTCGGCGGGGGAATTGACCGCATTCCTGATGAATGGTTACTCCTCGCAGTTCTTTAATTTGAGAATGTGTACTATCCACTTGCAAATCTAATGGAACGATTGCAATTGATATCTTTTAAAAAATTATAACTTAAAAAATCGTGAAACTCCTGAAATAAAATATCTTGACATATCGAACGTTTTCATTTACCATTAAAATACAAATAAAGGAGGTCTTATGTTACAAATTTCTTTGATTGTATTCGGATGCTCCGCAGGAATCGCACTCGCCTTTCATTTTTATGCTGTTTCAAAGATAAAATTCGTATTGCAAGAAACTAAAGGTATAATTATGTCGATAAACGATCTTGAAATGGTTAAAGAGGTTATCAATCTTAATATGAAACTTGCAGTATACTATATTGTCTTCTTTATCTTGTTAATCGTTATTTTAGGCGTTCTGGCACTGAACAAATTATTTAAAGAGGCTGCTCTTATATTATTCCTATTTGGAGTAATCACCCTTACTATAGGACTTTGGGGTAAAACATACGAAAACAAAATAAGAAATATGGAAATTAAAACAGAAGATCCAGAAATAGAAGAAACTTTTAAGAGATATCTTAAAGAATGGAATGAACCGAGACTGCAACTTAGGTCTTAGCTTTAAGCTAAGACTGACCGAGGACGGACGACGGTTTCCATAGATTCTTCGAATCTAAGTCAAATTGTTAAATAGAAAAATAGTTAAATAATAAAAACAAAATAAAAAAATCCTGTTAATCTTGTTAATCCTGTCTAAATATTTGGTGTTGTGGGTTGAGCTTTAAAAAACACAAAAAATGGGGTGTGGTTGGGTAATCCAGTGTAAATCTGTGGCTAATATTATTTTTTTTGGTTTTGTTCCTGAATGTTCGGACGCTCCGGAACTGAAACTTCACGCTTCCACACATACCTTCTATCGGAATTTTTATCCATCAACATTATAGATACTTCATTGCTGCCGGTAGAAATATTTTCTTTAAAAATTCCGAAAAAAGACTCGTTCGGCGAAACAGTTTTAGAATAGTTCTTTATAATTATGGCTTCTGTAACGCCTTTATTTACAATTGTTTCACCTTCATATGTAATATTAACATTTAATCTAAACGAAGCATTATAGAGCGAATCTTCTTTTAAAAAAGTTATTCCCGAATAGGGAACATTATAATATATTCTAATATAAGGGAACGCTTCTTCATCATAATCTATTTGATAAACAACGCTAAAGGGTTTCATAAAATTCAGCTTGCTCATGTCTCCGGGCATTCCATGTGGCGGACCCACCATCATAGAACAACCTAATAGGCTAAGCAAAATCACTACATTAATAAACACTAATAAAAGTATATTTCCCCTATTCATGTTTATAGTTTAGACCCAGCCATATGAAATTCGGTTCCATTATCAAGGATATAAGAAAAAGTAAAAGCAAGCTTGAAATTCCAAAGCATATTACCCGAAAACCCTTATTATTCAAACACTACAAAAAAAATCTATGTTCTTGGATGCAAAAGAGCACCAATTTAAACCTAAAACATAATAAGAAATCTTAAAAAACAATTAAATTTCACATATGCTCAAGGTATTGTAAATCAAAGCCTTAAAAGAAAAAGTGATTTTTCTTCTCTTATGCCCTTGACTTTTTCCGAAACGTTGTTATATTAGTATTGTACACTCAAGGTTCTTTCGGAGAAAGAACCTTTTTTATTTTGTATTTAAACTTTGTTAAAAGTCACAACCATTTTTTTCGTTTAAAATATAACAACATTGTCCCTCCCACAAGAAGGAACACTCCCCACACAGTAAAATAACCCCAACGCCAATTAAGCTCAGGCATGAAAGCAAAATTCATACCGTAAATACCGGCAATAAAAGTTAAAGGAATAAAAATTGCAGCGAACATAGTCAATACTTTCATAATTTCATTCATTTTATTACTTATACTTGAAAGATAAGTATCGTGTAAGCCGGAAAGCATATCACGAAAAGTTTCCACAGTATCGATAACCTGAATGGTATGGTCATAAACATCTCTAAAATATATAATAACATTTTCGGAAATAAGAGCAGTCTTATCTCTGACAAGAGAATTAATTACCTCCCTCAAAGGCCAAACAGATCTGCGAAGCAATATCATTTCTTTTTTTGATTTATGAATATTGCGTAAAGACTCCGGAGCTATTTGCTCAACAACATCTTCTTCTAATTCTTCGATTTTATCCCCCATTTTTTCAAGTACAAAAAAATAGTTGTCCACCAAAGCATCTATTAAACTATAAAGAAGATAATCGCTTCCCATTTTTCTTATACGCCCTTTTCCTTTTTCTATTCTTTCTCGAACAGAATCAAAAACATCTCCTTCTCTTTCCTGAAAAGAAATAACAAAATTCTTACCAAGTATTAAGCTCACCTGTTCAACTTCATTTTTTTCTCCTATATTATCGTAATAAATCATTTTTAACACAACGAATATATAATTATCAAAATCTTCTACTTTCGGACGTTGTGTCGTATTTCCAATATCTTCCATTACAAGAGGATGTAAGCCGAAATACTCTCCAATCTTTTCAATAATACCGGTATTGTGAACCCCATCTATATTGATCCAGGTAACCGAATCCTTATCTTTAAAGGGAAAACAATCTTCCGCTTTCACTCCTTCTCTTTTGATAAACTCTTCTTCATTATAATCGATTACCGAAATCCTTACCTCGGCAGTTTTTTCCTCACCAATATAGACCACGGTACCAGGGCTAAGACCTTTTCTTCCAGAAACTTTTTTAAACGATTCTGCCATACAATCCTCCTTTTTTTATCAAAAAGATTTTTCGGAATGGCAAAAAAAATCTATTAGTCTTTCTCATAATTTACCATAAATTTTCTCAAAGTAAAGTCAAGAATATCCGTATAAAAAAACAAACCGAAGCATACATTGACATGTTCTGTAAAAGTCGTATAATAATATATAAGGAAGGAAAATAAATGGAAGTGAAGGGAAGTGCAATTATTGTTCTGCCGGAATTCATAAAAAGCAGTTTCGGCAAAAAGAACTTTAGTATATGGCTTGACTCCCTCTCGGAAGAAGCACATAAAGTCTATAAAAGTAAAATCATGATAAGTTCATGGTTTCCTCTAAAAACAATATTTACTGAACCTACCAAAAAAATGTGCGACATGTTCTACAAACAAGACCTAAAGGGTGCCCGGGAAATTGGAAGGTTCAGTGCCGAATACGCTCTACAAGGCTTTTATAAAGTATTTATAAGAATAGCTACTCCACAAGCTCTAACAAGAAGAGCTTCACAAATCTTCTCAACTTATTATAAACCATGCTCAATGAAAGCAGAGAACATAAGTGAGAAAAAAGGACTATTAAAAATAACTGAATTTCCGGAAATGGATGAAATTGTAGAAAATCGGATTTTAGGATGGATAGAAAAAACGCTTGAAATTTGCGGATATAAAAATATCAATCTGAATATGGTTAAATCTTTAACTGAAGGAGACTCTTCCAGCGAAATTGAGATAACCTGGAACTGAATTCAATTCCACAGAGTTTCTAATTTACCACCCAACAACCCATTTTTTTAACAACAAATTGCACAAATATCACAAATAAATTAAGAATAATCATTTCTGTTTATAATAAGTAGAATTTCCTTTGTTTTTATTCGTGTTATTAGTGTTATTCGTTGTTCCTAATTGTTGAGGAGTCGGGATGAGATTCTGTATTCTGACTCCTGGCTTCTGAATTCTATTATAAAATCAATATTCTCTTAATGCTTTGATTATAGGTAGAGCGGAAGCTCTGAACGCGGAAGGGAAAGAGGCAATAATAGTTGTGAAAACTCCCAGGAAAAAAGCCCGAATAAAAAATATTGACATAATCTTACCATACATATGGGTACTCATTGGTATATTAAAGCCTTCCAGGGCCCCAGCAGGTATCCGAATACCAACATTTTGAAGTAACAGGGCTCCTATAAGACCTATAAAACAACCCAAAATACCACCCAATAACCCAATCCAGATACCTTCACTCAAAAAAATTCCAACAATTTGTAATTTACCATATCCTATTGCTCTCATCGTGCCGATTTCTTTCTTCCTCTCCCAGGTAGAAACCATCATCATATTCAAAATCCCAAAAAGAGCAAGAATCAAAAGTATTCCCCTTATAAAACCGGTAGCACTTTCCTGCATACCCCGTAGGCTTAAGATATCTTCCATATAATGAGAATAAGGAAAAACTTCCACGCCAAATCCAGATAATTTACTTTTAAGTGAATCTACAATTACTTCGGTCTCCCTCGGATCTTCAAGAATTATTGTAAGCTCTGATATGGCATTTGCTCCTATCAATTCCTGTAATATGTCACGCGGAACAAAAATATTAATTTTCTCAAATTCCGCAAAACCAATTGAATATATCCCGGACACTTCCAGATCAATAACATTATGAGTTTCATAAGTGGTCCGGCTATAAAGGAAAAGAATACTGTCCACGCCTGACTTTAGAAGTTTTGAGAGTTCTTTTCCCAACAACACTTTATACTCTCCTAACTGGGGAATAGCACCTTCTACATTCTTATCCGTTAGCAATCCAAATTTTTTTTCTTCTATTAGGTCGAATCCATTTATTAAAACCGGTGACTGTTTACCCCCGTAAGAAATCAGACCTCCCGCTTTCAGTCTGGGATAAATGGCTTTGATTCCAGGTGTCTCTTTAATACGTTGTTCTACTTCCGTAAAATCGCGAATCAGTAAATTGTTAATAGGCAGCCTATCGGATTCTCTATCGTAACCCTTCTTGTGAATCTTTATATGACCTACGCCCATCTTAATATAATTTTCTATTACATCGCTCCACTGCCCTTCTCTAATTACATCAAATAAAATAATTACCATAACGGCAACGGCAACAGTAAACGAATTTATTAAAGTACGTTTCCTGTTTCTTCCTATATTTCTAAAACCCAATTTGAATACATTCATAGTGTCTTCTTCAAAGCGTCAACCGGCTTCATACGCACAATGTATAAAACAGGATAAAGAGACCATATAACAGCCCAGACAATAGCGAAAACAATATGAATAAACCATTTCAGTGGTACAATCTCTGGATAGATACTTCCTGACATATAATCAATCACTCCTCCCACCTCTCCCAGAGCAATACCGCCTTTCAACAAAAACTTAATAATAATATAAGATAGACTGGTCCCAATCAAAGTCCCTATTAGAGAAACAAAAATTATTTCAAGAAGTATCATTTTTGTAACATAAATGCGTGAAGCTCCTATCGAACGGAGTGTTCCTATGTCATTTTTTCGTTCAAGAACACTTGTAAGAACCGTATTCATAATAATACCCGCAACAAGAATCAAAATTATTGCCGCGAAAGTATTCATCTTAAAATCCGATACCTTGAAAAGATCTTCGATATTCGTCAACCTCTCTCTCCAGGAAGTTATTTTAATATCAGGAAAAACCTCTCTAAGCTGCTCCGTATATTCATCCGCCCTCCAGAACTCATCGAAATTTATTTGAACAAGCCTGACTTCCTGCTCTCCCCAACCAAGCAGCATTCTCGCAAGGGAAATAGGAAGCATAATACCTTTGCCGTTTCTGATACTCCGAAAATTTTCACTTATCGTACTTTCCACTTTTGCCGGAACTACGCTCAATCCTCCGTACCTATTGCTTCCAAAAAGAATAACAGTATCTCCGACTTTACTATCAAGCATTTTTGCCGTTTTCTCGCCTATAATTGTACCTGAAATATCGTCCTCCGAAGTCACCGCAGTCTCAATCGAAAAACTGTCTTTGACAACTATTGCCGGACTAAATATTTTTCCCGATATTCTTGCATCAGGTATAATTTTTAAGATTTCTTCCTTGATATCTTCATATTTACTTATTGAGTAAACAGCAAATTCCAGAGGCTCAGCCTTCACCGGCTCAAAAACAATCATCCCCTGCTGATTCAACATAAACCGCAAAGCCGACATTTTGAATCCCTCGCCAATCCCATCCATTGTCTGCATTGCTACCGTTGAAATCGCAATACAAATTACAATGACTAAACTCCTCCTGAAATATTTTAAACTATTTCTTATTGCCGTTCTGAACAACATCTTTAACAATCCTTCCGTCACGAAGCTCTAATCTTCTTCCCGCGATTTTAAAGAGCCTCGTATCGTGAGTAGAAAAGACAAACGTTACACCTTCAGTTTTATTTAATTTTTGCATTATCTTGATAATCTGCATACCTGTCTCGGAATCGAGATTCGCGGTCGGTTCATCCGCAAAAACAACATCAGGTCCACTTACAAGTGCGCGGGCTATAGCAACCCTCTGCCTCTGTCCTCCTGAAAGTTCATCCGGTTTATGAGAGGCTATGTCACTAATACCTGTTTCTTTAAGTATTCTCTTAGTCCTTTCTTCTCTATCTTCCTCTTTTTTGCCTTTTAAGATAAGAGGGAGTTCTATGTTCTCAAAAGCAGTAAGAACGGGTATCAAATTAAAAGTCTGGAATATAAAACCAATACGTGTTTTCCGAATATTTGTAGCTTCACTTTCCGAAATACTGCTTACATCTTTACCTTCAAAACTGATTTTCCCGGAAGTAGGTACATCAAGGAGTCCCATAAGATTCAACAATGTTGATTTTCCACTGCCCGAAGGACCTGCAATTACTGCAAATTCACCTTCACGAAGAGAGAACGAAACCCCCCTGACGGCATGAACTGTAGTTTTCCCCAAAGCATAATCTTTTTTCACGTTTTCCATTTGTATAAGCACAAAACCTCCTTAGAGATAATACCTGAATTCAAGCAAAATATTATTGTCATAGGGTATGAAATCGAATTCTCTTCCTTTTAGTATTCTAATATAACTTAATGTAATAAGAGAGTTATCAAAGTAAGCAGAAGTCAAAGTTATTCCAACAAGCCCGCTCTTCCACTGGGGGTGAATCAAAGAAAACAAACCTATCCCGCTTGTTTTGTCCTTTGTCCATTGAACCATTGAATAAATATAATGCCTGCCTGTATAACCCCAGTGCAAATACTCTATAACCGCCGTTTCTCCGAGGGCATCATACTCATTCGTCATTAGCCCCATCTGATTATAAAAGTATTCACTCTGCAAGTAGAAATTACTTCCGATTGTTTTATTAAATCCTACAGTAGAACCTAAAGTAAAATCTCCGGAAGAATAATCAAAAGAGTGATCGGAAAATACAGTAAAACCAAACAGAGAAAAACGCACTCCCAAACCCGTATAAACAACATCCCTGCTAAAAATAAGAGGGAAATGGGTCTCAACACCTGCCGAGAAAAAAGTGAGTCTTATTCCCGCCTTAACACTGTCAATTTCAGGAATATCATCGGGCAGGAAAACAATAAATTCCGGGGTCATATATGAAATATTATTATATCTGACACTCAAAATATTTTTTCCCGATCTCAAAAGTTCTTCATCGAAGGGTGACATAGAAGACCTGGCATAGGAAAAAGGAGAATAAAACATTCCATATCCCCAGAATAAACTCTCTCTACCGAGAGAAAATTCATACCCCCCATGATTTAAACTTACAACTGCCCTATCTATCGAAAGATAAATGGTATCAGTTGGAGAAATAAAACCCGTCCTGAGTGAAAGAGCAAAAGACGAGTTATCGCTTTTTTCCTGTATATGAATTCTGTTTTCAAGATGATAAAAGATATTTTCCTCAGTAAAAATCAATTCACTTCCAAAAGAAGTTTTAAAAAAACAAAAGAAAAGTAGGATCATCTACCTAAATTTTCCGGCTTGAAAAGTGAAGGAGAGATATTTTTCAAACTTTTGAATGAAAGAATCTTTACTTCCGTATAACTCTTTGCACTTAAAACGTTAGACATCTTCAAATAGGTCGCGTAAGGATCTCCTTCAATAATTTTAACACTATCCATACTCATCTCTCGGAATAATCTGCCGGATAGAGTGTAGTATTCAAGGTAAGCAGGGATAAAATTGGATTTACGCACTTTCATCGTAATTCTTTTATAAGGAGCTTCCCTGCTTTTCCCTTCAAGTTCAAGAAGATAATAATCCTCAACCGAATCTATGGACGCGGCTTCAAAATTCTTTTCATAACTGCTTTCCATCAAATCACTATTTGAAAACTCGCTGCCGAGAAATTTATCCCTTGCGGAGAGACGCAACGATTTCCCAACCTCAGGAGCATACATCCAGATATTATTTTCAATTAAAAGGAATTTCCGTCCTGCCTCTCTTGCCGGCTCAAGGATTTCCAGATACGTTGCTTTTTTTCTTTCGGTAATTACCCGCATTTTATAAGTTATCTCTCTGTCCTCGGAAAGATAGTTACGCATTTGAATAAGAGATTCGGACCTCTTTGGAGCCCTGACGGTATCAACTTTATTCAGTAATTCATCAGCAGTCAACGAAAAAATCAGAAAAATTATATTAAACATATTTCCATATATATAATACCCAATAAAAAAACTTTGTCAAGAAAATTCTTCCCCTTTTCCTACCACAGAGAACACCCTGGTACGGTCGGTTCCTCCCTACAGGGCAGGCAGAGAACACAGCGAAAAAAGATTGAATTTATTTTACTCTTCACAACCCCAATAAGAGGAACAACAAATAGCACAAATAACTCGAATGAATTAAAAAAAATTAACTACAAAGTACTCAAGGAATACAGAGTTTTGCCACAGAGAATACGTGAAGGCTTGCTGTTAGGAAGGGCGTATCGGAAGCCTCGCCCCGCGGAATAGTAACTTATTCCATGGGGCAAGAGGGCATGGGCACCTCGAAATTTATAATTATTTTTCCTAAAAGTGAAAGGGATACCGTTTATAAAAAATGCCTCGGAGACCGAGCGGGCATGGACTTTTGACGAAGTCAAAAGGAGCGAGGTTGAAAGACAAGCAACAGTTTCCTCGCAGGGGAAACCGACTGCGGTTTTTTAAAGCGGAACCCCTGAACTAAACTCGGCGGGTGAATTGACCGCGTCCCTGATGAACGATAAGCCTGAATGATCCTCTAATTCGAGAAGAGATTCCTATTAATTCCCCGGATATCCTACCGTTTGCGCAAGAATAATTTTCTGGTTCTCCTTAAGTTTCATAACCTTACCGAGTTTTTCCCTATCAACCCAACCCCTGACTACGGTTCTCAAACCCTCTGAAGTACAGTAAAGATAAACATTCTGAGAGATGAATCCTGTATCCGTCGCAGAATAGAAATCCTTACTTTCCTTTGGAGAATCACCCATTCTCGAATAATCGGCAACGAAGACTAAATTTATTGGAGCATCTTTCACGAAATCCTGTCCTCCGGTCGCCCCGCGGATATCCTCATCAAGTATCTTATTCAAGACATTTTTATTCGCATCGTACAGATATAACCCATCTTTTCTTGCAACATAGATGTCAATCTCCTGCCAGTTCACTGCTGAAGGAGCAGTCCTTTTACCCTCCTCGGGACGATTTACACCGAAAGCAACCTACAAGAGATTGGACAATTCTTGCTGAGATAATTCCTTGTTACTGAAAGACCTTACAGTTCTCCTATCTTTTAACACCTCCATCAGCGGTCTTCCTTCCTTCGTCAGCGGTGAGGGAAGTTTTATTTCTTCACCCTGTTCTGCACAGCTTACCAAGGGAGAAATCAAACCTGACAACAAAATAACTATCAATGCATATCTCAATTCATACATTTTATCCTCCTTTATTTAAAAAATTTTTCAATCATTGAAAAGCCAAAAATTAAAAATATAAACAAGTATAAAAATTGAAATTGTTATTAGTTTTCTCATCTTTTTTACTTCACCTTCTCAAATCGTAGTATTTTATTTTCACTTCTAACAGCAATCTTACTTCCATCATCACTTACCCAGAGATACTTCGGATTGGAAACTTCATGAGACCACGCTTTAACGCCGTTAAACTGTATTAATTCGACCTTGTTGTCATAAGTAATGCCGATAAGCTTTGCTGCTTCTGCAATACAAGCGTTATTTACACGCCATCTTGTTCCCAGCAAACTAAACTTGAATAATCTATCACCTGTTTTTGTATCCAATAGATATGCTTTATGTGATGGGGCATCACAAACAATCGCATAATTTCCGGAAGAGGAGAAGTTGCCGGGAGAGGATGATAAGCGGGAATACTTTCTAATAAGATTCCCTGTTCTATCAAGGAGATAAGTGGTTCGTTCAAGAGAACGGTAAATGCCTTGTTCATCATATCCCAAATTATAGCTTGCAGCGATTATGTATTTTCCTTCAGAAGAGATATACAAAGCTCCTGCGCTTTCTTCCTCGGTTTTAAATCTCCACAATTCCTCACCTCGATTGTTAAATAGAATTACTCCAGTTCCACTGGAAAATATCTCTTTTTCGGGATCCTGAACGTTGATAACAAAATAATTTCCATCTTCAGAGAAATATCCGGAATTTATACCCTTTTCAAATCCTCCGCGTAAAAGTTCCACTCCCCTTACTTTGGTTCCTTTACTATCATAGAAGGTCAATATTTTATCGGATTTTTCAGCTACAACCCCCTTATCGGAAACATAATAACTGGTTCCACCACCCTCAAATACTATTGGGTATTCTTTTTCCCAGATTTCATTCCCATTTCTATCCAACAATACAAATTTCTTCTTAATCAGTTCTTGTGTATCAAAGGATTTAATCGCCTTTATCATTCCTGTATACTCTGCATTAGGAGAAGGACGAAGTTGTCCACTCTCTATTTCGTTTATTTTATTAAAATCAGCAGTATGAAATGATATCAAGTCTGATTTTTCAACTTCTCCTTTATATAATACAAGGCGAGGATATTCTCCGTCTTTTCCAAACCAGACTTTACGAATATTTTCTCCCAGATCAATCTCTTCTACCATTCTATATTCAAATATATTTCCATTATCCACATACCTTATCGTATCCGCGGGTTCGATTTCGCTTGGCATTTTTACCCCTGATTCTCTCGATATAGCACAACACAGTATGGATGAAAGAAAACTTAAAAATATAAACGATTTCGCAAAATACTTCATTACTTACCTCCCTTCATGTTTAACTTTTCAAATATGTTTCCACAAAGAAAAAACAATAAATTAAAACTATTAAGACAAAAAATATATGATTCTAAAAAATACATAACCATCGTTTACTCATAATACCCCCTTCTTCAAAAACACAAATGACAAATATTCGGGAACCATAAAAAATATATATAAAGATAAGAAATGTCAAGGTAACCAAAACCACCACTTTATAACTCCAGAAAATTTTAAAATTTCGACATTACAATTAACCAAAGTCAACTTTAGAAAAAAACGATATAAAATACCAGCACTCCCAATGGAACATTGATTGAAATAAATCGTCTTTCTCTACAAAAAGACACCTCTTGACTTATATAGAATATAACCTATGTTATCAGAAAAAATTATGGAGGGATGGTATGTTATTTTTAGCTTTAATTTCAGCTTTTTCTTTCCTTTCAAAGGAAAAGCCTGTCGCGATAGTCGCGAATAAGAAAGTTTTCGAAAAAGATATCCCAGACAATTTGACTCTGGACCAACATCTTCAAAATCTTGTTTTTTTTGAACTGGCAAAAGAAAAAGGATACATCGACTCCGTTAAAACAAGAACAGATAAAAACTTCGATCAAGAAATAATAAAAAGAACTGTACAAACATATATAAAAGCAGCTTCCCAGCCTTCAACTTATGAATGTGCAATTTATTACAAAAATTCGAAAAAGAAAATAAATATACAACTCATTCAAACCGAAAATCTTACCCGTACTCTGAAAGCATACCTGGAGGTGCTTAATGGTAAAGATTTCGGAACCATATCAGAGAAATACTCATCCAATCCACAAATAAAAAAATCTAAAGGGCTTTTAAGCCGTCCAATTCAATGGTCTTCTTCTCTGCCACCTGCTTTTAAAAGAATATTCAATATGGAACGGGGCGAAGTCTCGATTCCCCTAAGATATAGAACAACCTGGAATATCATCAAAATAATTGACATCAAAAAACAATACGGCGAAAATGCTCTCGACAAAAGCAGGATGCTGGAAGATATTGCTAAACCGGAATTTAAAATGGTGGTTTCAAAAGACAAATCATCTCTTTACGTAAATAGAGTAAAGACGTTTCTTCCGTGGTTAGCAAACATTAAAGCTGATCCAAAAAATATCTCTTTTTTATGCAAAAAAATAACAGCCTCAAACGAAAAATCCGCTTCGGCAGGACTGGTATTCAAAGATGAAAATTTGAACATCGTACTGGCAAGAAGCACAATGGGAGAATATAAAATCGTTGACTTCTTAGAAGATGCTGCCCTGGCAGGAGGCATATTCGCATTCACCAATGAAGAAACAGCTATTAGATTTATAAATGACCAAATCTTAAATGGTCTCCTAACTTCAATATGTAAAAGAATCGGAACTCACAGAGGACCTTTCCTTGCAACGACTTATGAAAAAACTATCAGGAATTCTACTCTGGATTTCTTTAAGAGAAAAGAAATCTTACCTATAATTAAAGAAAATGATAACGACTTAAAAGATTTTTATAAAAACAACAAAGATAAATATAAAATAGCAGAAAGAAGAAAAGTGTCTTTAATTGAAGTAAAAGAAGAAAAGGAAGCCCATGAAACAACTAAAAGACTTATTAAAGGAGAAAAATTCCAAACCCTCGCGCAAGAGGTATCAATCGGAAAAGGGAAAAAAAGAGGCGGAGACATTGGCTATATAGAAAAAAAACAACAGGGTAGTATCGGACAAGCCGCTTTCGAGTTGCAAAAGGGAGAAAATTCAAAACCCTTTAAAACGCAAAATGGTTGGGCAATCATTAAAGTAACGGATATTAAAAAAGGCTACCTGCCTGATTATTCCGACGTAAAGCCTTCCGTAAGAATGGACTATAAAACAAATAAGGTTGAAGAGTTCGGAGACAAAATCTTTGAGCAAAATAAGGAAAAATATAAACTCAAAATATTGTCATAAAGATCAAAAATCAAACACTTTGCCAAGGAGGTAATTTTTATGCTTAAAGGAAAAAACGGATACTTACTTATACTTATCAGCCTTTTATTAGTGAGCGGTTGCAAAAAAGAAAAAGAAACTAGCGGGAAGATAATAGCTAAAGTTGATAAAACGTCTTTAACTATTGAAGATTTCCTGAAACAGGTCCCTGCTCAATTTTTGATTCAAACATCTGCCGAGAACAGAAAAGCATTACTCGAAAATTGGGTGGCCAACGAAATAATTTACAAAGACGCGCTGAAAAAAGGTCTTCAAAAAGAACCTGAAATTCAGGAAAAAATCGAACAATTTAAAAAACAATTGCTGTCAAGAGCATACATCCAGGAAATATTAGAGGAAGTTCAGTTTGTTTCCGATCTTGAAGCAAAAAGTTATTTTGAAACCCACAAAGACGAATATAACTCCATAGTAGAAGTATCCCATATGTCTTTCAACTCAAAACAACAGGCAGAAGAAATCCTTTCTAAACTAAAAAAAGGTACGAGCTTTTACAAACTAGCAAAAGAGTACTCCACTGATAATGAAACAGCAGCAAATGGAGGGCATCTTGGGGAATTCAGAATGGGAGAGCTCGCAACTTATCCTCTTTTCGAAGAAGCCGTTTTTAAACTTAAAAAAGCGGGGGAAATTTCGGATGTTGTCGAAACAGAATTCAATTATGACATAATCAAACTACATTCAAGAAAAAAATCTCCTGTAAATTATGAAGACGTCAACCAATCAATAATGATGAAATTAAGGACAGAAAAATTTCAGATAAGATCCAAAGCACTCGTAGACTCTCTAAAGGAAGTATATCCCTATGAGATATTTCCCGAAGTTCTGGAGAAGGAAATGGGAGTTCCTTTGACAGCTCCCGGATTACCCACTTCTACTGAATAATAATGCTTTTATTCTTTTGTTTGTTTTTAGCTTTTGACGAACTTGTTTGCGTTATTGATAGAGAACCAATAACCAAAGAAGAATTATCATATATTTCAATGTTTTATCCTGGAATCGGTTATGATGATCTAGTAGAAAGGGTTATAAACAATAAAGTAATAGAATATATAGCACAGGAAGAAACATTGAAAGTGAGTGAAGAAGAAATCTCTAAAATGAAAAACGAAATAGTTGCGAACACCCCGGGTATCGCTTCCCTGCTCAAGGATGACTATACAAATAAGCTCTACAATGAACAAGTTAAAGCGCAACTTCTCACCAACAAACTTATGGGTTTAAAATTCAGGGAAAGATTACGGGTCTCACCGGCTGAAATCCAGAAATTTTACCAGAACCGTAAAGATTCATTTATGATCCCGGAAATCGTAACCATTGAAAAAATGCAAATTCCAGTGCTTCCACTTGAAAATAATCGTTTGTTAGAAAAAGCAGAAAATGTACTTGCTGAGTATAAAAAGGGAGCGGACTTCTCTTCGCTCGTAAAGAAATATTCAGACGATATCGCGACGGTTCCTTACGGAGGAAGATTGGGAAAATTGTCTCCACAAGATATACCTCCTCACCTTGCGGGAGTACTTGAACTTGAAGAAGGAGAAGCAGAAATATTTGAATCTCCTACCGGTTATCATATCATAAAATTGGAAAATAGAGAAGGAATAAATCTAAATCTATCACAAATATTAATGGAGTTTAAATTTAAAGAAAAGGAAATCAAATCAGCTGAAAAAAGGGCATTAAAAATTAAAGAACAATGGGCCAGTGCTGAAGATTCAACGTTCTCAGATAAAATAGAAATAATAGGGCCCTTACCGATTCAGGCGCTTTCGCCTGGACTTGTAACTCTGATTGACACAATGACAGTTAAGCAAATAAGCGATCCGCTTTTAGAAGGAACCAATTTCTACCTCTTAAAAATCAGCTTACGAGAAAAAAATAAGATACCGGAGTTTTCGGAAATAAAAGACAGATTAAGCGGCGTCATGATGCAGCAAAAAATGGTGAAGTTGATAGATGAATGGCTTGAGAAGGAAAAAAAGCATATTTTTATCAAAAGAATTTAAATTAAGTCTACAATTCAGGAGAAAACTCTTATATCAATATAAATGATTGGAATTACTCTCGGAGACCCGGGGGGGGTCGGAATTGAGGTTGCTCTTAAAGCCCTCTCTGATTACCAGAGAAATTTTGTTCTTTTTGGCAACAAAGAAGCAATTACCTATTACTCGAAAAATTTAGGCCTTCGAATCCCGAAAACAGTAAAAATAGTTAACGTTAAGGGCGATTTTTATGTCGGCAAAACAGATAAATCAAATGGCAAAATCGCGTACAAATCTCTGATAAAAGCTATAAAAGCCGCAAAAGAAGGTTCGTGCAAAGCAATAGTAACAGCACCAATAAACAAAAAAGCACTTCATCTTGCCGGTTATAAATATCCGGGACATACCGAAATCCTCGCGGAAGAATTTTCCTGCAGGAAATTCGCGATGATGATGGTTTCCTCCGAAATGAAGATAATTTTTCTTACCACGCATATACCTTTTTCTTCAATTCCCGCGGTTATTTCAAAAGAATTGATAATAGAAAAAGTACGCCTCGCGGATAAATATCTAAAGCGTTATTGGAATTTACAAAATCCATCCATAGGAATTCTCGGACTCAATCCACATGCCGGAGACTCCGGACTTTTCGGGAATGAAGAAGAAAAAATAATAAAACCCGCGATAAAAGAACTGCAAGAAAAGGGATTCAAAATAGAAGGACCTTTCCCCGCCGATACATACTGGATTTCCCAGGATAAAGATTGTACACTCGCTTTATATCACGACCAAGGGATGATTCCCTTTAAAATAAAAAGCTTCGGAAAAGGGGTAAATGTTACTCTTGGCCTGCCTGTTCCCCGGACTTCTCCCGATCACGGTACCGCTTTCGATATAGCATGCAAAGGCATTGCGAATCCGGGAAGTATGAAAGAAGCTATTAGAATAGCAATTAAAATGGCAAATGTTTGAGCTCCTGATATTTATATCTTATCTTAATCTTACGAATCTTCCTTCTAATATTTATTATCAGGAAGAGCTCTCGAAACATTCAACTTTATCCGGTGATTTTCTTATGGCTAACTATTATTTTCAAGATCATTTATTGTACACGGAGCCTCAAAAAAACCTTCAAAACTGGAGCAATGAGGCATTCGAGGATAACTTTAGAACACTCCTTATAGAGAAGATAAAAAAAAGCTCGGAAAAAGCTTCTAAATCCAAAGCCGGGGAAGGCATCATACCGGATATTGACATCGACTTAAACATGCCCAGAGGTTTAACTAATATAATAGGAGAAGGAGGAAAGTTAACAGTAGAGGGATCTCAGTCAATCGATCTGGAGGTGAAAAAAGAGAAATATACTTATGCTTTTCAAGAATCGTCGGGCGGCTTTCCTCAAGTCATACTTGAACAAAGACTAAAGGCAAATATAAATGGGACAATAGGCACGAAATTACACGTTGCAATCGATCACGATTCAGACAAACCCGAACAGGATAATAAATTAAAAATTTGGTATGGCGGTCAAACTGGCAGCGACTCAGATATTGAGGATGATATAATACAGGAACTACACCTGGGTGACGTTTCAGGCATGGGGAGCGAAAAACTATTCGGAGTTGCTACAAGGGGACAAATAGGTTCCACCTCATTTAATTTGAGCCTAGGCAAGTTAGAAACTTACGAATCAGAAGGCTCCGGCGCAATAGATGTAAGCTCTTATTCGAAACCCTGTAATGAAAAAGATTATGTTGCAGAGCGATACTTTTATACCGGCTTACCAAATCCCTCCTCGGATTCCTTAATAAAATACCATCTCTTCATAAGTTACCCTACAAATTTAGATGGGGAATTACCGACATATAACTTATTTAGTTTCAACGGAAATTATATTAATCCATTTCCTTTTAAGCCATTGGATAAAGAAATAGACTATGAATTTGGAGAACTCATATTACCAGGTAACAAAAAATTACCTTATTTTTACATCAAGAATCCTACTATTCTTCAGGGAAAATATTTAGGGGTATATTTAATCTACGCTGATTCAATGGGTAATAGACACACACTGGGTGATCTAACGGGAGACACTCTAGAACTTTACGCTTTAAAATTAGACAATCCGCAGACTAATGATCCATCCTGGAATATGCAAATGAGAAACGTATACTCTTTGGGAACAACAACCCCCTCACCAGTTACAATTGAAATAAATAAAATTGTAATTAGCGGAAACAACCAATCGACAAACAGCGAAGATAGCCTATACACAAATATTCTGGGAATCACTAATGACGACCAAGGCAATGTAATTACGAATCAAATCATTTGGGAACACGGCGACCTTATATTCCCGGATCAATTCCCTTTTTTGAATCCCGGACTCGGAGCAGATACTGTTCCTGAAATATACAGAGAATTGCCTGGATCTTCTTCGGGTCAACCGTTTGGGGAAAACTACGACATTATCATCACAACAACATCTTCTTCTACAGGAGCTTTCAAACTTACCGGCATGAGAGGATTTATCATTGAAGATTCCGAAAAAATAACAGCAGATGGTAAAATTCTTACAAAAGGTACCGATTATACAATAAATTATCAAACCGGTGAAGTAACAATAAAACAGGATGCAGCCCTACCTCCCGATGCCCAAATAACATATTCGTTTAAAAGTCAACCTTTCTTTTCTTTTGACTCACAATATAAAGCCAGGGCTAATATTAGTTCAACACCTATTAAAAATAGCAAACTTAATTTTGACCTTAATTTTCTTTCCCGATCAGACAAAGGTGTTTTTCACCCATCTGCAGGAAAGGAACCTTCCAGCATTACAGTAGGTAATGTTGATTTCTCTCTAAATAAAGAACCGGAATTTCTAAGTCAAGTTTTCAGTCAATTGCCTTTCGTTAGCGATGATAGTAAATCGCGCATTGATATAAATGGCGCCTGTGATTTTTCCTTACCAAATCCTGCCGCAAGCGGAAAAAGCTATCTGGACGATATGGAGTCAATTAACCTACCTCTTAATCTTGACCTTCTTGAAAGGATATGGAATACCAGCAGTTTGCCTGACAATTCGCTGAGCGTTAGCGCCCTCGGCAAGTTAGATTGGTTCACCAATATATATTACCCAAAAAGCAGAATATTTTCCGAATATGCCGCTGCTTCTTACGACGAAAACCGAACCAGTGTACTTGTACTCAATTTTCAGCCTAACACTTCAATACCAGACCCTCGCGAAAGCTGGGGTGGAATTATGAAAACCTTTACTCAATATCAAAACCTTTCCCAGAAAAATTTTCTTGAGATATGGGTTAAAGCAGAAGAAGGAGAGCTCATATTTGATATGGGAGATAAAATGAATGAGGATATCCCGAGATTGGGTAGAGATCCCTCTGGAACCAGTTTGATGATTATCCCTCCGAACGGGATACTTGATACAGAGGATAAAAACTTTGACGGTCTTATGCAAACCGGAGAGGATGTCGGCCTTGACGGAGTTAGAATGGAAGACGATAATTGGACGTACCGGTCGGACTCTTTGTACGACGATGGAATAGATGATTATTATCCCGGGAGCGGAACTTTTACCGATTCATTAAAACGTCACAATAAAGAAGGTAATGGACGACTGGACTCAGAAGACTTAAACAGAGACTTTGCGCCGGAAACAAATAATAGCTTCTTTCGGTATAGAATTGACCTTTCCTCGGAGGAATATTTGGCAAAAGAAGGTCTAAACGGGTGGAAAGTTTTTATAATACCGCTTAGGGATTCCTTAGCCTATGAGAAAATCGAAAATCCTTCATTTGAGAGTATTTTATATACTAGAATATGGTTCCGGGGCTTTGATGAGGAAACAAGAATCACTATAGCAAAGGTTGGAATAGTGGGGAACAAGTGGAAAAACAAAGGAATACATTTTACTTCAAACGATTCTTCAAACCCCTCCGGCGGAAATTTCAAAATTGGACAGAGAAATACTCGAGAGGACGAAGATTACATCGCTCCGGTCGAGCAGAAAAAAGACTATTATAGCAGCACTTACGAACAAGAACAATCTCTCGCGTTGGAAATTGATTCTCTTTCCGCCGATAATTATTGTCTCGTGGAACACTATCTTGTACTACCTATTGAGAGCGGAGGAAAAGGATATGATTTCCGTCTTTACAAAACGCTAAATTTTTACACAAAATATATTGGAGCCGCGACGGATTCAGTACGAGTATTCTTACGTCTTCTCACAGATTCTACAAATTATTATCAGTTCAGCACCACTATTACACAGGAGAATGATTGGGATACACTTAACGTTGTATTTGAAAATTTCACCTCCTTAAAAATCAATAATGATACAGTTCCGGGCAACTATTCGCTCAAAGGAGAGCCTTCTCTCATGAATATTGCATTTCTTCAGCTTGGAGTCATAAATCCAACCTCCGGAACTCTAACAGGAGAAGTTTTGATTGACGATATAATTTTAAAAGGAGCAGACAATAGAAAAGGAAGTAATCTCAATCTTAACCTATCTACAAATATGGGAGATCTTATTACAGGTATTTCTTACAATATTAACCGTAAGTCCTCCAATTACAAGAACTCTTTAACGGCTCTAAGAACACTGGGAGACAAAGAAATTTCTTCTCAGACTTTTAGAATAACTGCTAACGCCGGTAATTTTTTAAACAAAATAGTTAACTGCCCTATAACCTTCAGCACCACAAAAAGCCACGGGACCCCTACTTACAGAGTAAACTCCGACGTTCTTCTTCAATCAGAAGAAGCAGAATCGCTTGCCATTAAGGAATTTTCAAGAAATCTTGCCGTAAACCTTTCACGAAAATCTACCTCAGATAACTGGCTGTTAAAACACACTATCGACAACTTACAACTAAGCGGTTCTTACAGAGAAAACGAAAATTTTCATCCTCTTAAAAATACAGATACGACCAAAAGTTCAACGGCTTCGGCAAACTATAGACTGCGAATCCCCACTCTCTCTCCACCTATTCTTGGAGGAAATTCCTCCTCTCTGCTCCCCACAAGCATCCAACTTGGAACTACTTACGACTATAGTATCAGTAAGCATTATAACTACAAAGACTCTCTATACGAAAAAAGCACTTCTCCATTAAAAAGAGAAATTAACAGCTATGGAAGTATTAACTATAAACCAATAGAATGGATAGATGTCGATTATTCAATAACAACTAAAAACGATCTAAGAGAAAGAGAATCTTTTTCCGAAAACCGCTCTCTCGGGAATCTGGGACAGGATGCCTCTTTAAAAGAGGAACTCAACGCGACACATCGATCCAATCTTTTAGGTTTAAACAATTTAACAATAACCTATAAAAGTACCTTTAATCAGAATCACAGTATTGAATACTCAAAATCCCTGGGAGATTCTCTCGATGTTCGAGGTTGTACTCAACAAAAAACCGTAAGAATAAACGATGATTTTAAAATAAATTCCCTTCTTGGGAAAATACCTCTTATTTCAAAATTCTCAAAAAACATATCTCCTATCAAATTCTCAGCTAATTATACAAAAGACGGAACCTTCGCTTATTTAAATTCAAAACCGGATTATAAATTCAGATACGGACTAGAAACCCAACCAAAAAATACTCTCTTCGAAAGCATAAGAAATACCGATGGCGGATATTTCAACAAAATTTACTCTGTATCTTCCGGATTTTCTTTTTCCAGAATAAATGCGAGAATAAGTGCAAGATTAAATGAAAAGGTACCCGATCAACTTCAACTTAAAAGCGCTACGCTGGCAAAAAAGGATGTTTCTTTCGTCTTTCCTGATGTAGATATAGATTTACCCGATATTCAAAAATATATTCCATTTTTATCAAACTACGTGCGGCGCTCAAGCCTATCAATCTCAATAGTTAAGGATTCTTCTTTCTCCCAAGGCATTAACGAAGATTACTCCTCAGGCTCATCCTCATCTAAAATTTCTCCAAGTTTCGATTTAAACTTGAAAAATGGGCTTACGCTTAATATAACTCCTCAATACATTACAGGAAAAAACTATCCTGCCAATCTGCCTGAAACTAATCGAAAAACTAAAAGCTTATCAGTTAGATGCTCATACACCTTGAAGCCTTCCAAGTCCGGACTCCCATTACCCTTATTAGGAAGAGTTAAATGGGACAGACCTATAAATCTTAACGCTTCCTTCACATATAAAGATAATACAAACCATAGAATTAACTTTGATGAAAGCAGAATCCCAATAGCAGATACCAGATCTATCGACTTTAACCTTCACAGCAATTATTCTTTCTCCGAAATGGTATCCGGAGGATTAGCATTTAATTACAGAAATCACGTTAACAGAATGATAGAAAATATGACCTCCACCAGCTATGGAGGCAGCTTTAACGTAATACTCAAATTCTAAGTTCTAAATATTGCTCCCTAACTCAGTTCCAACAATATGAGGAGTAATAAATATTAGAACTTCTCTCTTCCTCTCTTCCGTTGAGGTATGTCCGAACAGTAAACCTATGAGAGGAATGTCTTTCAAAATTGGTATCCCGGTTCTCTTTTCGGTAACAGTTTTGTTGAAAAACCCGCCTATTACAAGAGTTTGACCATTCCTTACAAGAGTTTCGGTCTCTGATCGGGTTTCGGTAACGACTGTATTATCACTTCCGGGAACAACATCACTCATCTCGATACCGATCGCCATTGTAATATCACCAGCCGCATTAATGTGCGGAGTAACTTTTAACTCAATACCAGCCTTGTACCACCTTTGTACAGGCTGACCGTTAATATCTAAAGTAGTTATTGCAAATCTTTTTCCGCCAAAAATGGTAGCTTCCTTATTGTTTACCGTCGTAACTCTTGGATTTGACGTAATTTCAAGTTTCTGGTCCTGTTCCATCGCAATCAATCTTGCAGAAAGGTCAGCCCAGCTTTGAATAGTAGCAACATTAACAAATGCACCCGTAGTGGGATTCGGTGGGTTCACTTGAGTAACATCCCCCGTAGCATTAAACTGAGTATTCGACAAATTCGCCACAGACCAGGAAATACCTAACTCTCGCGCTGCCGTCCTATCAATATCCATTATCTTTGAAGTTATTGCGACCTGTAAGGTTTTCTTATCAAGTGCTTCAATAAGACTTTCCACAGCTTCTAATCTTGTAGATATATCATTTACGATAATAGAGTTTGTCCGGTCATCCGTTTCTACAATTCCCCTCTTAGAAAGAAGAGCTTTTACTGCTTGTTTGATTTCTGGCGGAGTGCTAAACTCAAGGATATATATCTCTCTTTTTAGTGGCTTCGATAATTCAATGTCTTCTCGTTCCTTTGCAAATGTTGTAGGATTTCCAACTCTTATCACATTGTTTTCAAGAATATAAGTATATCCCTTTGTCTTTAGAACTAAGTCCATTGCTTCTTCCCACTCTACATTATCCAATTCGACTGTTATTGTACCCTTAACCTCATCTCCTATTATCATATTCAAGCCACTGACCTGAGCTATTGACCTAAGAGTGGTTGACAGATCAGCGTTTTCCAATCTCATCGAAACTGTTTCCTGAGATCTCACCCCACGGGAAGAACTACTCTCTTTTTTATATTTTTCTTGCCCCGCGCGAGATTTACCCTTAACGCTCCAGGGAATAAAATCTCCGCTATTACTGGACAATTTAAGAGAAATAGTATTTATATCAGGATTAGAAACTTCATAATCAAAATTCCCTGAACGCTGAACTACTACTCTCGTTAGAGAAGCAGCAGAAATATAAGATAAAGCTATACTCTCAATTCCTCCTCGGTTAATATTCCACAAATTCCCTTCGAAAGTACTTTTTGTCTGAAGAAGATCTATAACTATCTTATTGTCCATTGTAAAATCAGAACTGCTCGCGTAATCACTTAGAGTAAAAATGACTTCCGTATTATCGTCAACGCTTTTCACTTCAATATCTATTAATTCTGGTTCTCCTTCAGGATTACCCAGAATCAAAAGAGGGAGCAACAAAAACAATAAAAATACTCTTTTATACATACATCACCTCTCTTGTTTCTTTAAAGATAAAGTAACTTTCGTTTGTTCTCCAAATTTCCTAAGCAAAAAAGTAATAGAGGATTCCGTTATTCTGTGAACCTTACCTCCAACTACCAGATCTCCTTCTTTAAGCACATACCCACGATTACCTTCTTTTACGATAGCAAGATAACTATTCTTAACCCAGATTATTCCAGATAGCGCAGCCAAATCAACGTTTACTATATTTTCCTCGTTTTTAGAACCAGTGAGTAGAGGAGAAAACGGGTCCGGTCTTCCTCTATCAGTATAAAACGCCTTTATCCAGTTAAGCGCCTCACCAACGTCCCCTAAAGAATCAAGCATAATACTATCTGTTTCCTCTTCAATTCCTTCAGTTCCTTCGTCTTCAGCAGAAGTTACAAGATTGAAAATCTCGGCTTTCCCAGTAGTCATCTCGTCCTTTTTAGGAGAGAAAATCTTAACCGTTTTGGCTAAAATCTCATTAAAGATATTCCCTCCTTCTGCACCACACCCAGAAACAAGCAAAAAAGTCAAGAAAATTAAAATAACTTTAAATGATATTTTATCCCTCAACTTTCCCTCCTTTTGTTAAATAAGTCAACAAATTAAAAGAGGCATTAATAATCAAATCTTCTTCTTCACTCTGTTGAGTATTGCTTGGACTCAATCTTAAATTCTTTATGTTCACTATCCTTTCCATATTATTCAAATCAGCCATAAAACCCCCTAAACTATGATAACTTCCTTCAACTTCCATATCAATTCTAATTTCATCATATTTTTCCTTTGAGGTTTTACCTATAGGCTTAAGATGTTTTATTTTAACTTCGTTCCTTGCGCTTCTTTTAGTCAAGGTAGCAAGTAAAGTGGAAATACTCGCTTCTGTGGGCAACATTTTTTTCGCCTGATTCCATTTAGCCGAAACAATCTTGAGTTTTCTGGCTGCTTCTTTTTTCCTGTTAACAACCGCTCTAGTCTTACTCAACTTGGCTTCTAATTCTTTATATTCTTTCTGCCTAGAGGCTATTTTTACCTTATTTTCTTTTATTACGGTAAAATACATACCGAACCCAATTAAAAGAGCAAGAACAAAAACAATTATTGAAATTTTCATTCCTTTCAATTTGCACCTCCAAGAGTAACATTACCCGACAACTGGAACCCAATAACCGAATGTTCTTTTTCTGCAGTCGCTTTAATCTCATCCAATTTAACATCACTAAAATAAGAAGAAGCATTTAATTTATCCATAAAATTTGAAATCATATAATTTGAGAAAGTCATTCCCTTTAACTTAAAATGTTGACTGGTTTCTTCGAATAAAACAATCCACATATAATCAGGCTTTAATTTGTTAAGTTCATCCATTACGTGAAAATGCAGTGCACGACCTTTGTTTAAATCTTGAACAAGTGAGATCCATTCTTTAAGCTCTCTCTGACGATTTTCAAGGTCTTCAACCATTTTCCTTTCCTTTTCAAGCTCTCTAAGTTCCTGTTGGGCGGCTACTATATTATTGTTAAGATCTCGAAGGGTCTTTTGTTGGGCTAAGTATATAATAAAGCATATTGCTATTACGCCGCCAAAAACCAAAACCGAAACTATCATATCAAGCTTAGGAATTCTCAAAGCCGGCCTTTTAAACTTAACTTCTCTTACCTTTTTTCGTTGTTCTTCAGGTACTAGATTGACTTTAATCATTATTGTATCCCCCTCAGAGCTAAACCTAAAGCAAGGGCAAGGACTGGAGCCTCTTTTTCTATTTGTACTTTAATAAAAGGAGATTCACTGTCATATTCAAATCTAATAAATGGATTTATAACCTCTGTATGACCCCCAAATCTCTCTTCTAAGAATTGCGGTAACCCTGAAATAAGACTGCCGCCACCGCTGATCACAATTTCGTTGAAATTCTCGAAACCTTCAGGAAGATACGGTAGTATTCTTTCTATGGCAACTCCAAGATCATCCTGAAAACTTTCCATAGCATTCTGGTACGCGTATTGATCGACATCTTCCTTTTTACCTGATTTGATTATGTCAATAGCCCTCTCTCCGTCTATGCCAGCCTCTCGTTGCAAAGCTTGTATCAAATTGTTAACCGAAGTAGAAACCGAACGCGTAAAATGATTCACTGACCCGGAAATAAAACTCATAGTAGTGGACTGGGCACCAATATCGAAAAGACCAACCAATTTATTCGGTTTTACCGTATAGTTAAACTCAAATATATTCTGGAGTGAGAAAGCGGCAATGTCAAGTATAATCGGTTCAAGGCCAAGTTCCCGAAAAAGATTCATTCTTGCTTCCACGGTATCTCGCTTCGCCCCCACAAGAAGAACTTCCATAGAATCCTCACCTGCATCCGGATTAATAATCTCAAAATCCAAAGAGATATCTTCTATGTCATAAGGAATATACTGTTCTGCCTCCCATTTAATCTGCTCTTTAGCCTCAGTCTCATTCATCTTAGGCATCTTGATCTTCTTCACAATAATATCTCTTCCGGAAATACAGCTAACAACTTGTTTGCTATCAACCTCAAGTGTCTCGAGATTTTTTCTTATTGCATCAAGAACAGTCTCTCGATCCATTATTTCTCCGTCAACAATAGCATGAGAGGGTAAAACGGTAATATTACATTTAGTCATTACTGGCTTCTTTATACTCCCTTCAACCACCACCGTTTTTACCGAATTACTACCTACATCTATAGACAGTATCGAACTCTTCCTGAACATAAACACCTCTCTTATTTGGTCTTAAGGTAATTATAAGTTACATTGATTAGTTTGTCAAGCCCATTAATAAATCTCTTGACTTTGTAATCCAAAAGTTCCGAACAAAGAATCAGCACACACCTTTGAAATTCCACCCGGCAGACGAATACTGTAAGAGCAATTTTTTCTTTAACGGATTTTTATAAAACTTTTTAAAAGAAACACCGAAAATGCTTTCAAATCCTTTAACTACAACGGCTTTTAAACTATCCAACGTAACCTCTTTACCTGTAGCCATCTTTACGGTAGCCATGCCGGAATCTAAAGAAAAGCCGGGCGGAGCCTTCAACATTATAGTTCCTTGCTGAAGAACTACTTCCTTAATTCTATATTGTGCACTTCCAATAATTTTTTTGTTTTTCCAGCATAAATCGGCAAGAGATATTGAAGAAAAACACATTTCCGAACCTCGGTTTTTTTTATTTCTTAAGGAACCTCTTTTAACAATGGTTTCAACTCCTAAAACCTCAAAAGCTTTTTTGAAAGCAAATGAAATTTTCCCGTAAGACTCAATTACATTTCCCCCTATAAAAGGATTACTTCGGTGAAAAATAAGAGAATAAGTAAAATCACAACAGTGAACAACCGCCCTACCTCCGGTCCTGCGTCTGACCCATTTGACCCCTTTATCCTCCAGCGCCCTCAACCACTCCCCCGCTTTTTGATGATACCCAAGAGAGACAGAAACCGGCAAAAAGTTAAAAAACCTTAAGATTACAGTATCCCGGTCGCCCACATAATCCATTAAAGATTCATCGTAAGCCATATTGAAATAAGGATCGCTAAACCCAGTATCTATCAAATACCACATCATTTGAGCAATATTAATTAAGAGTTGAGTTTTATGCAAGCATAATAATGTAAATATCAAAAAACTTTTTTAGTCCTAAGTCCAAAGTCAAAACTAAATCCTATATCCTAAATCCCAAATCCGAAGTTACTATCTGTCATTTTGCTTTTTAATTTTTAATATTCCAGAGAAAGAAAAACACATGGCTTATAAGCACACCAGAAAAAAATAGCTCAATCTATAAAATTCTCCAGATAAAAAACGGAACCTTTTAATCTTTTTTTCGTCTTTATAATTAAAGAACATAACAACCTCCTTATTAAAAGAATGCCCTCTCCCCTCTGAGGGCATTCTTTTATAAAAAAGGGTTGACAAATTATAAATAATGCATATAATGTTTACTGATAATCGTGTAAAAAATCTTAAAACGGAGGCAGATTATGGATGCACAAGATATAAAAAGTTATGTTCCTCTTAATAGGATTTCCAACCTTGGGGAAAGCTTTGATAACATCCTTAAAGATTCCTTCGCTGGGTTTTCAAATATAAACACAGGCAGAGGAGTTTGTTCTTTTCCTGACATTAAAGAAAATAAAGCAGCGTGAAAATAAATTTAGCCCTACTTTAATTCATATAAAAAGGCAGAGTAAAAACCAGTACCAGGGGGATTTTTGGACAAGAAACTAATTATATACGGAGCCATTTTTGTTGCTTTAGTTGCTATCGTAGGTTTTTTTTCAGGTGTAATAACAGCTGCTAGTTTTTCCCTTACGGCAAAACCCCAAAGCAATACCCCAGTAGCCTATGCGGTAGAAGGGAAAACCTCTTTTGCTCCTATAGTTGACAAAACTTCTCCTGCTGTAGTTTCAATTGAAGGAAAAAGGACCGTTGTTTACAGATCTCCTTATAATGATTTTTTTGATGACCCATTTTTTAGAAGATTCTTCGGAGAAGCTCCAAGGAAAAATTTGGAAAAAGAGCAGAAATGGTTAGGGTCAGGTTTTATAGTTGAATACAAAGGGAAAGATTACATACTAACAAACAATCATGTAGTAAGGGACGCCGAAAAATTAACGATATCCCTATCCGATAAAAGAGAGTTCAGCGGAGATCAATTAGAAATCGTCGGAAGAGATCCGGAAACAGAAGTTGCAGTTATCAGGATTAAAAAAGGAGGAGACCTACCCGATATTACTCCCGGAAGTGTTGAAGAGTTGAAGGTTGGCGATTGGGTAATTGCCATAGGCAATCCCTTCGGTCTCCTTGGAACGGTAACTGCCGGAGTGGTTTCGGCAAAAGGAAGGTCAGAAGTATCTCTTAGCAAAAACATCTACGCCGATTTTATACAGACAGATGCGGCTATAAATCAGGGAAACTCGGGAGGACCCTTGATTAACACTGAAGGAAAAGTTATTGGAGTAAACACAATGATTGTCTCCCAAACAGGAGGAAATATTGGAATAGGCTTTGCAGTGCCTATCGATATCGCCATGGATGTATTGGAGTCTCTGGTCGAAAAAGGAACCGTCGAAAGAGGATATTTAGGTATTGTCCCTGAAAATTTAACCCAGGACATCAAAAAAGCTCTAAAATATCCACATAAAACAGGGGTATATATAAAACGAGTTGAAGGAAAAACGCCGGCAGAAGAAGCAGGTCTCTTTGAGGGCGACATAATTCTAAAGCTTGATAACAAAAAGATAGAGGATGTCAATATTTTAAGAAAAGTGGTGGCTTCAAAGAATCCGAATGAAAAAATAAAAGTTACTGTTTGGAGAAACGGTGTGGAGAAAATTTTAACCGTTAAACTTGGGAAAAGATCATCTGCGGAAATATCTACTACTGAGCCGGCAGGAGAAGTGTGGCTGGGCATGCAACTTCTTCCCTCTACATCAAAAGAAGCACAGAACATCTGGGGAGAAAAAGAAATAATTGGAGTGTTTGTAAATAAGATAGAACCCGGTAGTCCGGCTTACAAATCCAGAGTCGCAGAAAATTCCTTAATAACTTTGGTTCAAGCTAAAAACCAATCTATGAAAATAAAAAATTTAGAAGATATAATAAGAGCCAAAAAAGAATTTGAACCTCCATTAGTATTACTCACACAGTTACCGGATGGCTCAATAAAAGTTATAAGCATAGAGGGGAGTTAAAAAAATAAAAAAGGCTAGAGGCTCTCTACCTGTATACTTACAGGAGATTCAACAATACAACCTCCTTACTCCTGCAGAGGAAAAGGTACTTGGGAGAAAAGCTCGTTTGGGAGACCACTACGCAAAAAGAAAATTGGTAGAATCCAATCTACGTTTTGTGGTTTCTGTAGCCAAAGCCTACAGAAATATGGGAACACCTTTTACAGACCTTATTAACGAAGGGAATGTAGGTTTAATTAAGGCAGCCGAGCGCTTCGATGAACGCAGAGGTGTAAGATTCCTATCTTATGCCGTTTGGTGGGTTAAACAGGCTATAATGAAAGCCGTTACCGAACATATAAAATCCTACCGTCTACCCATGAGTAGAGCAGGAAAAATGCTCAAAGTTAAAAAAACAAAGGAAAGAGTAACCAGAGAGCTTGGCAGAGAACCTTCTATAGAAGAAATTGCAGAAGAACTGCATACCGATGTAGAAAAAATTGAGGAATCGATTAAAGTTGCAAAACATGATATTTCACTGGACGATACAATAAAAAACACGGACGACCTGGAATACCTCGATGTAATCTCTGAAGACGTAGTAACACCGGAAGAAGAATACTACAGAAATAAATTCATAGAAGATATAAGATACAGCCTCGATAAGCTCAAACCAAGAGATCGTAAAATTATTATTTATTACTTTGGAATGGAGGGAAAAAGACCTCACACATTAGAAGAGATCGGAAGAATATTGGGCGTTTCAAGAGAAAGAGTAAGACAGCTTAGAAATCGCGCGTTAAAACAGCTGCGAGAGAATACCCCTTTAGATGAAGAATTCATTCCTTAAAGTTATATTAGTTCCGCATGACAAAGGACAAAACAAATGGCTAAAGATCCCTTTTCTCCTTTTAATACTCATTGTCTTAATACTTATTCTGAGCGGCATCTTTTTCTTTAACAATCTCCACAATTTTGTCAACGTGTCTTCTCTTACTCTCCTGGAATCGGACAATCAAAAACTTAAAGAAAAAGTTGTTGCGTTTAGAAAAAGAGCCGCGGAATTCGAAGAAGAAATCGATTCCCTACTTAAAGAACAACAAAGGGCTTTCAAAGAGCATAATATTATGCAAAATGTTCCCAAAAGTTCTTTCAACTATTCTCCCGAAAGCCTTCTGGTAATATCAGCTTGGGTTGATTCTGTTTTCGAAGTTACTTCTAAAATGAACTATTCCCTCTTAAATTCCATACCTTCTATAATACCGGTAAAAGGGCATATAATTCGAAGATTTGGCGAACAAATTGATCCTTATACGGGCAAAAAAAAGCTACACAGAGGGATAAGTATATTAACATCCTTAAACAGCCCGGTAATTTCAACCGGAGACGGCATCGTAAGACAGGTGGGTAACGACAAAGGCAAAGGACTCTATGTGGAAATTGCTCATTCATGCGGGGTCGTAAGCTCCTACTCCCATCTGCTAAACTCCACAGTTAAGGAAGGAGAAAGCGTAAAAAGGGGTGCTATAATAGGTTATGTCGGACAATCAGGAAGAGCTCCTTATCCTTATCTTTATTATGAAATAAAAAAGGGCAACGTCAACTTAGACCCTGAAAACTTAATTTTTGGAGGAATTTAATTGGGAATTATTACTGAACTAAAAAAGGGAAACATTCCTCCCTCAGTTCAAAAAATCGCAGATTCAGAAAACATTAAAATAGATATTCTGTCTAAGGCAATACTTGAGAGAACAATTGTTGTAACCAAAAATAAAAAAAGAAAAAAAGTAAAACCAACAGGAATAGGCTATCCTCTCAAAACAAAAGTAAATGCAAATGTCGGCACCTCAACAGACAAGCAGGATATCGCTTTTGAGATAAAAAAAGCAATTATAGCAGAAAACGCAGGCGCGGACACCATTATGGATCTTTCTACCGGCGGAGATATCAAAAAAATCAGAAAAGAAATCCTAAAAAAAACGACCATACCTCTTGGAACTGTACCCATATATCAGGCCGCGATAGAAGCCATTGAAAAGAAAGGCGGCATAGTCCACATGACAGAAGATATAATTTTCAAAGTCATTGAAGAACAGGCAGAAGATGGGGTGGATTTTATGACCCTTCACTGCGGCGTAACTTTAGAAACCTTTAAACGTCTTAAAAATGAAGGCAGAGTTATGGACGTTGTTTCCAGAGGAGGAACATTTCTCTTAACCTGGATGCTTTACAACGAAAAAGAGAATCCGTTATATACTAATTACGATAGAATTCTAGATATTGCATCTAAATATGACATAACTCTATCTCTGGGAGATGGATTCCGACCCGGAGCAATTGAAGATTCATCGGATAGAGCTCAATTTCATGAGTTAAGTATACTTGGAGAACTAACAAAGAGAGCTCAGAAAAAAGACGTTCAAGTTATGATAGAAGGACCGGGTCATATTCCAATAAACGAAATCGAGATGAATGTAAAAATGGAAAAGAAAATCTGCCACGGCGCGCCCTTCTATGTTCTAGGTCCCCTGGTAACGGATATTGCTCCGGGTTATGATCATATAGTATCAGCAATCGGAGGAGCCGTAGCCGCATCTTACGGAGCAGATTTCTTATGTTACGTAACCGCATCGGAACATCTTGGAATACCTGACTTTAAAGATGTTGAAGAGGGAGTCATTACTGCGCGAATCGCTGCCCACGCCGGCGATATTGCAAAAGGCATTCCGGGTGCAAAGGAATGGGATAAAGAAATCTCGCTTGCAAGGAAAAGGATGGACTGGAAAAGACAATTTGAACTGGTTATAGACCCTAAAAAGGCGAAAAAAACAAGAAACAAACTTGCTCCTAAAAATAAGGAAGTCTGTTCGATGTGCGGAGAATTCTGCGCTATAAAACTTTTAAATGATGCCTTGAAGAGAAATAAATAGAGTGAGAAGATTCGGAATGAATTAATTCGGATGTCAGGAAAAGACAAATCATTTAATATGCTATGGAGTAAAATATTATCGAATTTCAAAAGTCAACATAAAGAAAAACATAGACGCATCATACTTTTAATTCTCTTACCAGTAATATCCCTTTGGGCACAACAAAGTCAACTTTACACACTGGAGCCTTTAATAGTTACAGCAAGCAGGATACCCACAACGTTATTAGGAACGAATAGAAATATTATAGTAATAGAAAAGGAAGAAATCAGAAGCAGTCCCGCGAGCGGAGTAGCGGACTTGTTGAAATTTACCTCGGCAATCAACATAAACCAAAGAGGTCCCGAAGGAATCCAATCTGACATTTCCATCGGAGGAGGAACATTTGAGCAAACCTTAATTCTTTTAGACGGAGTAAAAGTAAATGACCCTCAAACCGCACATCATAACCTAAATCTTCCAATTCAATTAGAAGACATCGAACGAATAGAAATATTAAAAGGGCCGGGAACAAGGCTCTACGGAGCTGGAGCCTTCGCCGGGGTTATAAATATAATAACAAAAAAAGGAGAAACTAAGAATCTAGCGATAAAAGCATTGGGAGGAGACTATAAACTGCTTGAAGGTAATTTTTCCTTTTCTCAACCACTCGGTATCTCATATAATTATCTTTCGATTTCCGGAAAGCGATCCGACGGGTACCGTCATAATACCGACTTCGATATATGGAATATTTTCTTCAAGTCCAACATTGAACACATGAAAGCCAAAGGTGATATCTCTCTTGGCTATAATGATAAAGATTTCGGAGCCAGCTACTTCTATTCGGATATATATCCAAACCAGCGGGAACATACAAAAACCGCCTTCTTAAAAGGCTCTATAGATTTCGAAAAAACCAATATGGGTTTTTACTGGAAACGCCATAAGGATGATTACATTTTAGATTACGAAAATCCGAGCGATTACAGAAATTATCATACAACACATATATACGGACTGACACTTCAATCGGAGATTTCTTCGGTAGCAGGTGTCACTGCTACAGGGTTAGAATTGGGAGGGGAGAAAATAACAAGTACAAATCTCGGAAATTTCTCCCGTACGAAAACGAGATTATTCCTCGAGCATAGTCTCCCGAAAATAAAGAACGTATGCGTTGTTTTTGGCTCATCTCTATTTCATTATTCCGACTGGGATTGGTATTTTTATCCCGGAGTAGATATTGGATTTAAACTTAACAATAAAACCCATTTATACGCCTCAATAGAAAGAGCTTTCCGGATTCCCTCATACACAGAGTTATACCTGGACAGTCCCGCGAATGTTGGCAATTCGGGATTAACACCTGAAAGAGCTTTATCTTTTGAAACGGGAATTAAAATGGTAAAAGGCAGCATATTAACAAATATCAATACATTTATCAGAAAGGAAAAAAATGTGATTGATTGGGTCAGGGCAACATCAAACGAACCCTGGACGGCAACAAACGCAGGAGATGTCGTAATAAAAGGATTAGATATCAATATTAACTTCAAATCAATTGTCCAAATGTACAAAAAATTTCCCATACCAAGGATTAATCTAGGGTATACTTTTTTAAATTTAAACAAAACCGAAGATCTACTTCAATCAAAATACTTGCTTAATCATCCGGAACATACATTGACTCTTAGTGCAGATTATGAGTTGAGCAGCTCCTTAAAACAAATCTGGAAAGGCCGCTATGAAATCCTCCCCGACTCCGAGAAGCGTTTTATCCTGGACACCAGTATTTCGCTGGAAATTAAGAACGCCGAATTTTTTATAGATATCACCAATCTTTTAAATACCGAGTATACACAGGCAGAATGGATCCCAATGCCCGGCAGATGGGCAAAAGCAGGCATCCGGGTTGACATTTAACCGGTAACCGCGAAACACACGAAAAACACTAAACCCCTCAACCCCAAAAACTAATTTTACCACAGAGGACACAGAGATCACAGAGAAAAAAAACAAAGAGATATTCTTCTGTTTTAACACCTCAACTTCCCAAACACCTAAAAAACTAACAATAATTTAGACAGGATTAACACAGATTTACAGGATTTTTTTTGTTGTTTTTTTAACTCAAAACCCGAAACTTGTAACCCGTAACTATAATCCACACGAATAGCACAAATAAAATTGCAAATTAAAATTTTCAAGCGTTATACCCAATGTTCCCCTCTTGTCCCAAAAATTAACGAAACACGTTAGCCAACGTAATTTTTAAAGCACCTTGTTCATATCTATTTGAAACCCGGCTGTTTTTAATTCCTTTGCCAGTTTATATTTCCACGTTTCTTCTTCTAAAGGAATATATAATATCCCGGAATAATCAGAAGGAATTTCAACATCTTTGCCAAGCATGGCACAAACTCTTTTTCGGCCCAGTTTACCCATAAAATATCCTAATTCAAGAATTACATTTTGTCTTGCCCTATAATTCAAGTTTTCTTTGTTTATTTTTGAATTGCCGACATCGTCAGAGGTTAAAAGTGCAATTGCAAAGCCAACATCTAAGGAATGCTTTTCAAATTTTTCAATAATTGTTTGTCCCTCATTTGGCTTTTCGTGTAGGATTATTGGTTTCAGTTCAATTTTTTCTAGAAATCTCGCAATTTTTTCCTTTGTACCTTCATCATGACCGTGGATGATAAAAACTTTATCCTTTGATAATTTTCTTGATTTTGAGGTTTCTTTGGCACCTTTTGCGATTTTTATATTCTTTTCTTCTGAAATAGTTCCTTCATCCTCCCAAAAAGTTTCAATTTCATTTTTCATGGAACGCAAAACACCTTCTAAATTTCTGGCTTCTTTCTCTTTGTCGGAGCCATACCTCCTGGTATCTAATATGTAACTCGTGTAACTTTCAACTTCTTGCGATTGCGAAGAATTAAAACCGAATATTCTGTCTACTATTAATCTAACATTTCTCATACTTTCTATGATTTTTGATTTCTCATAAAAATTTGTAGTTTCAATTTGTTCTAACACTTTCTTAATATTCTCCAGAGCCTTTTTTTTGCTTATTTGTGCCATTTTAAATTTACAGTTACAAATGTTCTGAAATTATTTCTTTATTAAATGTGGTCGTATAATCTTGCATTTTTAAATAAGAAATGTCGTATAACCGTTTTATATCTGAAGTTGTTCATATATACTTCTGCTTTGGAAACACTTAATAAGAAACATTTCGGATATGTTCCATATAGTTGATTTATTTCCATTTTCTTTCATTAAGATAAAGTATTATATAAATCTGTCAAGTTTAAAAATTGTGTATTATATTTTATAAATTACTGTAAAAAATTATTGTTTATTCATTTGTGCTATTTGTGTGATTCGTTGTTCCTCTTAGTTTTGGTAGGGTGTTGGGTTTAAACAAAATAAATATAATTTGTTGTTTTCTCTGTGTACTTTGTTCTTTTTTTGTTTCTCTGTGTTCTCTGTGGTAATGTTTTTTTCTTCTTGACTTTAAATCCATCCTTCGTATTCTTAAAAAAATGAAAATTGTTGAATGTATTCCTAATTTTTCCGAAGGAAAAGATACAAAAAAAATCAAAGCCATAACAGAAGAAGTAAGAAATACTGCCGGCGCCTACCTTTTAGATGTATACTCCGGAGCCTCAACAAATAGAACTGTACTTACTTTAGCCGGTCCTCCCGAACCTATTAAAGAAGCAGTCTATAAAATATTCAGAAAAACCTCGGAATTGATTGATATGAGAAACCATAAAGGCACCCATCCGAGAATAGGAGCACTTGATGTTTGTCCTTTTATTCCCATTGAAGACATCACAATGGAGGATTGCATTAAAATTACAAAAGATTTAGGGGAGAAAGTCGCCAAAGAATTGGGAATTCCGGTATACCTCTACGGCGAATCGGCAACGGATGAAAAGAGAAAGGATTTATCCTATATACGTAAAGGCGAATATGAAGGGCTTAAGAAAAAATTAGAAAACCCCGAATGGAGACCGGATTTCGGGAAGGCAAAATTCAACGAAAAATTCGGAGCAACAGTTATCGGAGCCCGGGATTTTCTTATCGCTTTTAATATAAATCTCAATACGGAAGATAAAAAACTTGCGAGTATGATAGCAGAGCGAGTTCGAGAATCAGGCAGAAAAGAAATAAATACTAATGGCAAAAAAGAGAAAATACCAGGCACCTTAAAATCCGTCCAAGCAATTGGTTGGTATATCCAAGAATTAGGCTGTGCACAGGTTTCTACAAACTTAATGAATTTCCAAGTAACACCTCTTCACCGACTTTTTGAAGAGATAAAAAAAGAGGCAAACAAATTAGGCTTAGAAGTTACCGGCAGTGAATTGGTGGGTTTAATACCAGAAGAAGCTATACTTGAACCCGGGAAATTTTATCTTAAGAGGAAAAGAGCGCTTAAAAAAAACACAAAAAACGAAATAATTGACGCAGCTATTTCTTACCTGGGGCTTTCCTACGAATGCGAGTTCGACCCAGAAGAAAAGATTCTGGAGTACAAAATAAAAAAGGAGATGTTATGAATATATCAATATCCGATTTCATAGAGAGACTTTCTTCCGGTTCACCTACACCGGGGGGTGGTTCTGTTGCTGCCCTTGCCGGCGCTCTTTCTTCCTCACTGATTTCCATGGTTGGAAATTTAACTTACGGTAAGAAAAAGTACGAAGATCATTGGGAAGAATCCAAAGGAATTATCAAGGAAGCAAAAACCTTGAACGAAGATTTTCTTTCTCTTTTTTACGAAGACATGGAAGCCTTTACAAAACTTATGGCAACCTTTGGTCTCCCTAAAAGCACGGAAGAACAAACAAAAAAAAGAAACGAAGCTATTCAGGAGGCAACAAAGAAGGCTATTGAAGTCCCGCTTAAAGTCATGGAGAAAAGCGAACGCGCTGCCGAGCTGGCGCTCGCGATGGCAAAAATCGGAAATTTAAACGCCATTAGCGATGCCGGAATAGCCGGAGAAATGGCTCTCTGTGCCTGCAGAAGCGCATCTTACAACGTACTTATTAACCTGAATTTTTTAAAAGACTCCGATTATTCCAAAAACATTGAAGCAAAGCATAAAAAAATTTCAAAGAAAGTTAAATCTCTTCAAGAAAAAATCGCTTCCCTTGTCAGAAAAAAAATAAAAAAGTAAATATTAAAGGGTTGATAAATTCAGATTATTTCATATAATTAAATAATTATATAGTAAGGGTCGTTAGCTCAATCGGCAGAGCACCGCCCTTTTAAGGCGGGGGTCGAAGGTTCGATTCCTTCACGACCTATAAAATAATTCAGGAGGAAGTAATAAATTTACTTAATTATTTTCATAACAAAAATGTCTTTATTAAAGAGCTATCCGTAATAGGGAAAAGCAAAGGAGAATTAGTAGTCAAAGAAGGCGATTCCGGTGACTTTATGTTTATCATAGTCGAAGGCAAAGTAAAGGTTCTACTCAAAAGAGGAAAGAAAGAAATCGTTCTCGCCACTCTGGAAAAAGGTAATTTTTTCGGAGAGATGAGCCTCTTTGGAAAAAAAGCCCGCAGCGCATCAGTAGAAGCAATAACCGATTTAAAACTATTAAAGATAACACGAGAAGATATTGATAGACTAAGCGAAACCAATCCTAAATTGTTAAGTGAATTTACTATGGGCTTATGCACAGAATTATGCCAGAGGGTATCTCGTACAAGCACCTCATTGGAATCTTATTACCATATAAATAGAGCAATCCTAAAAAATCCTAAATTTAGAAACTTTTTACAAAAAATGTGGAATGAAAAGGAGGAATAAATGTTTGTAACGTTACTTTTATTGTTTGGTTTTTCGTCTTTTAACTCGGGCAGCGGGACTTTTAATCTTTATTCAGCAAGAACCCTTCCGTTTGCGACTCTGAATTTTAATGTAAGTCCTGGTGGGGCAATTCAAGAATACGGTTCCTATAAACACGTTTTTGCTAATTCGAGAATCGGTTTTACGTATGGTGTGATAGATCCTCTTGAAATATATATGGGGACCACAATATACGGTAAATATGCATACAATAATACTTTCTTTAGTCCGGATGATGTAGAAAACGAATTCGGTTGGCAGAACCTATACGGTGGCATAAAATTTTATATCCCTCTTACAGGGTCCATGGAAGAAGGGGAACAATCTTTCAAATGGTTAGTCGGGGGGCACTTAGGAACTTCATTTGACCCCTTTAGTCCATCCAATAAAACCGAAATAATAGGTTTACCGCATACCTTCGAACCGACTTATAAATATAACCCGGATTTAGCATTGGATCTCTTAAACGATTTCGAGATTTACCCTCTTCTCGTTCATGTAAATTTGGGCTACGTTCTAAAAGGAGATGCCAAGGAGACCGGCAGCCTCCTTGGATTTTCCAGACCGAATGCGATACGTATCGGTGGAGGTCTTGAAATTGCAGCCGGACCGTTTACACGTTTTATTTTTGAAGCAAAAGACATAAGACCTGAAGGTAATTTGCAGGATACACTAACTGGTACTTTTGGTATCAGGTTTGTGGCTCCTAAAAAATTCTCTTTCGACATAGCAGTCGACCACGTTTTTAACGATTCAACTGACTTTGTCTCTGATCCACTGTTTGATGAAGGTGGTCAGTGGAGATATAAAATTGGGTTTACCTTACAGAGTACCATATTAGAAAGGAAAAAGGAAAAAGAACCCGAAAAAGGTACTATCGTTTTGACAGTAAACGACTTAAACACAAACGAACCTCTCGTTGCTGCGGTAAATTTCAAGGACTCTCCTCTTAGTTACGAAACTGCTGAGGATGGAAAAGCAACTATAGAGATCCTTCCCGGAGTTTACAATTTAGAACTTTCTAAAGAAGGCTATCTCCCAAGAGAAGCTGCCATTACGGTAAAACCTTCTTCAACTATAAACATCAACACCGTTCTCCGGAAAGCAGAAAAAGAAACAGGTGTTTTATCGGGTACAGTAAGTTCTTTCAGAGAAGAACTGCCTTTACAGGCAACAATCGAATTTTTAGGAACAAAACTGGACAAAATGATTTCTGATCCGGTTAAGGGTATTTTCCAATCAGAAGTCGAAGCAGGTACTTATAATATTCGTGTCTCAGCCGAGGATTATCTACCTGAGACTTTCCCCGTAGAAATCACCAAGGGTAAAACTACAATAAAAAACGTCAAACTGGTGAAAAAGTTAAAGAAGGAAGAAAAACTTGTTTTAAGGGGTATTAATTTTGCATCCGGCAAGTCAATTATTCCGCCGGCCGAATATCCTATCCTGGATAAAGTCGTAGAAGTTCTTAGAGCCAATGCAAATGTAAGAGTTGAGGTAGGCGGACATACAGATGCAGTGGGCTCCGATACTTATAATCAGGGTTTGTCTGAGAGAAGAGCTCAATCCGTCAGAAATTATCTTATACAAAGAGGAATAGATGCGATGCGTCTTGAAGCAAGAGGATACGGAGAATACCAGAATGTAGCTCCAAATACAACCCGCGACGGTAGAAGCCAGAACAGAAGAATTGAATTTAAAGTTCTTTCGGTAGAATAACCGGACAGCAACATAGATTTGGCTGCTTGATCTTTTATCATTGAGTTTTAAAAAAGATCTTAACGAAGAACAGGAAAAAGCAGTTACGCACACTGCCGGCCCCGCTCTGGTACTTGCCGGGGCCGGCAGCGGCAAAACAAGAGTTATAACATACAGGATCGCCCATATTTTAGAACAAAAAGGCGTGAAACCTTACCATATACTAGCAGTTACTTTTACAAATAAAGCTGCTGATGAGATGAAAGAGCGGCTATACTCACTGGTAAGGGATTCAATGAAAGGAATCTGGATCGGTACATTCCACTCCGTATGTGCTCGTCTCTTGCGTGAATTCGCCCCTTACACAACGCACTCAAGGAATTTCGTTATTTACGATACCCAGGATCAACATAATTTAATAAAAAAAATTATAAAAGATTGTCAAATAGAAGAAAAAGAGCTCGATTTTTATTATGGTCATCGCACCATATCAAATCTAAAAAACAGACTTATTGATGAAGACGAATTCAAGCCATACAATTATAAAACAGAACTCCTTAAGAAAGTCTATCAGGAATACCAGAGAAAACTGAAAGAAAATGACGCGATGGATTTTGACGATCTCTTATTTAATCTCTATACACTTCTCGATTCTAAAGAAGAAATCAGGAAAAAGTTAAATAATCGGTTCAGACATAAACTTGTAGACGAATACCAGGATACGAATCTTTCGCAATACGAAATATTAAAAAAATTATCAGAGAAATATAATGATATTTTCGTGGTGGGTGATGACGATCAATCCATATACGGCTTTAGAGGCGCGGATATAAACAACATTCTCGACTTCGAAGATGACTTTCCCAACGCAAAAATTTACAAACTCGAACGGAATTATAGATCTACAAAGAGAATTCTTGAAGTCGCATCAAATGTGGTTAAAAATAACCGCCTTCGAAAAGGAAAAACCCTGTGGACGGAACAGGAAGAAGGGGAAAAAATTATTCTCTTCTCAGGTCTTACGGAAAAGGAAGAAGCCGGCAAACTTATAAAACTCTTAAAAGAAGAGCTAAAAAAACGCAATAGAAAGGACATACTTATTACCTATAGAACAAACGCGCAATCAAGGGCAATCGAAGACGTTCTCTTAAAAGAAGAAATACCGTACGTAATAGTAGGAGGAATAAAATTCTATCAGAGAAAAGAAATAAAGGATATTTTATCCTATGTCAAATTCATAATCAACAAAAAGGACACAATTTCTTTTTTCAGGATTTTAAACACTCCGCGAAGAGGTATAGGAAAAATAGCAAGAGAAAAAATTGAAGCGACAGCCCGAGAAGAAAATATCTCTCTCTGGGAAGCCTCATGTAAATTGGCTGAACAAGAAGTCCAGATCGCAAATTTTGTAAATCTTATAAAATATCTTGATGAAATAAAACGTATTGATGAACTTATATCGGCAATAGTAGAGAAAACCGGATATGCGGATATCCTTAAAGAAAAAGACACTATAGAATCCGAAAGCAGGATTGAAAATATTCAGGAGTTGCTGTCAGCAGCATATGAATTTACCGAAACTACTAATAAGTATTCACCTGAAGAATATTTAACTGAAGTCGGGCTAAAAGCGGATATAGACAATTGGAACCGAACCGATTCCGTCAATTTAATGACCCTGCATAACACAAAAGGGCTCGAATTCGAAGTAGTCTTTATAATAGGAATAGGAGAAGGATTGCTCCCTCATTACAGAAGTATTAAGGAAGGCAATATTGAAGAAGAACGTAGACTGTTTTATGTCGGAATAACAAGAGCAAGAAAAAAATTATATCTATCTTATTTCCTGACACACGGAGCGGGATGGGAAAACGGAAGACGTATTTTCCCTTCCGCATTTTTAAAGGAACTCCCTCCTGCGGCTATTGAAAACCCGGAAAATCTTGCACCTGGCATAAATGTCAAGAAACAATATATTCTAAAAGACAATAAAAATAATAGTAAATGGGTAAATCATCCAATATTCGGCAGAGGGGAAATATTGGATATCATAGACGGGGATAAATTATTAATATCATTTAACGGCATGACAAAAAAAATAAAGCGGAGGTTTTTCGAATGAAAGAAGTTGATATAAAACATCTTTCGAAACTCGCAAACATTCAGCTGGACAAGGAAGAAGAAAAGATCCTTCAGGAAGACCTTGATAAAATTATAATACACATTAGAAAAATTCAGGAAGTTGAGGTAAAGTCAACCCCAAACACTACTCACCTTAGTATCGAAGAACTACCCTTACGTAGTGATAAAAAAGAAAAACCTCTATCGGTAAAAGAAGTATTATCAAACACACAGAATCACAGCAAAAACCATTTTACAATAAACAGGATGATAAATGAAGACGATTCTTGAATATCAGGAACAATTTAAAAAAGAAGAAATAACACCTCTTGACCTGCTCGAGAAAAGCCTTAAAAAAATAGACCCGTCTCTTAATGCCTATATAACAGTAACAGAGGAACTCGCAAGAAAAGGACTAAAAAAAGATACAAAAGGCATACTAAAAGGCATACCCATTGCCATTAAGGATAACATAAACATCAAAGGAATCCCTACAACCTGCGCCTCAAATGTTTTAAAAGGATTTATCCCGCCATTTTCCGCTACTGTTATTGAGCGAATCCAGAGAAGCGGAGGTATCTTTACAGGAAAAACAAACCTTGATGAATTTGGAATGGGGTCATCAACCGAAAGATCATATTACGGTCCGACTAAAAATCCTTACGACCTTACGAAGGTACCCGGAGGGTCAAGCGGCGGCTCGGCTGCTGCTGTAGCCTCGGGAAGTGCTGTTATTTCACTCGGCTCCGACACAGGCGGTTCGGTGCGCCAACCCGCTTCTTACTGCGGACTCGTAGGTCTCAAACCCACCTACGGAAGAGTTTCAAGGTACGGACTGGTTGCCTTTGGGTCTTCCCTCGACCAGATTGGAATTATAGGAAGAAATGCCGAAGATGTGGGAGTTTTGCTTGAAATAATAGCCGGTTATGACCCGAAAGATTCAACTTCCTCCCAATCAAAAGTTGAGGATTACGGGAACCTCAACGAAACACCCAAAAATATAAAAATAGGTATACCGGAGGAGTACTTCAAGCAAATAGACACGGAAGTTCACTCTCGTGTTATGGAGATCAAAAAAGCGATCGAAAAAGAAGGCATATCCTTCAAACCGGTTTCTCTTCCGACCACAGGCTATATTATACCAACCTATCAGGTGATTTCGTATGCCGAAGCCTCTTCAAACCTTGCAAGATACGACGGAGTTAGATACGGTTTACGTAAGGACGGAGAAGACTTCCACGACACAATAAGAAAATCCAGAAACGAAGGGTTCCTTCCGGAAGTAAAAAGAAGAATCCTTATCGGTTCGTTTGTGCTTTCCTCAGAAGCCATTGCCGAATACTACGAAAGAGCGGACCTTATAAGGAGGCTAATCACCCAGGAATTCAACGATGTTTTTAAAGAAGTAGATTATCTTCTAACTCCCGCCACACCCACACCCGCTTTTCCTATAGGAGAAAGAACTGATGATCCGATAAGAATGCATGTGCCCGACCGAATGACAGCCGGCGCCAATTTAGCCGGTATTCCAGCAGTAGCCGCACCGGCAGGAATGATCGGTAAACTTCCCATCGGCTACCAGTTAATCGGAAAACCTTTTGACGAAAAAGGACTTCTATCCATTGTCCGGCTCGTAGAAAAAATCGCCCCATTTCAAGGATTTATAAAGGAAGCTCAAGATGGCTGAATACAAAACCACAATCGGTATTGAGGTTCATGCTCAGCTTAAAACCGTTACAAAATTATTCTGCGGCTGCCCGGCAAGCTTTGGAGAAGAAGCCAACACAAACGTATGTTCTATTTGTCTCGGTCTTCCGGGAGTTCTTCCTTCCCTGAACAAGAAGGCTGTAGAACTTACCGTAAAAGCCGGTCTTGCTTTGAGTTGTAAAATCCATACAAGATCCATTTTTGCGAGAAAAAATTATTTCTATCCTGATCTACCAAAGGGTTACCAGATTACACAGTACAGATTTCCCATCGCAACCTCGGGAAAAATTTCAGTAGAAGGTAAGGAAATCAGAATAAAAAGAGTGCACCTTGAAGAAGAATCCGCAAAATCAATACACGAAAAAGACAAATCTCTTATCGATTACAATAGATCAGGAATCCCTCTAATAGAAATTGTAACGGAGCCGGATATAGATTCTCCGGATATTGCAGTAGCTTATCTTAAAACATTGCAGAAAATATTACAATTTGAGAATATTTCCGATGCCGTAATGGCAAGAGCTGAATTCAGGTGTGAACCGAATATATCCGTCAGTAAAGAAGAAGGAATACTTGGAACAAGAACCGAAGTTAAAAATCTTAATTCTTATAAAGCAGTTAAGAAATCTCTTCTCTCTGAAATCCAGCGTCAAACAGAAACTCTCGAAAAAGGCGGAACAGTAAAACAGGCTACAATACATTACTCCGAAGAAACAGGAAAAACCTGGGTAGCCCGGATAAAAGAGGAATCTTCCGATTACAGATACTTTCCTGAACCGGACCTGCCTCCTCTTTTAATAAGCCAAACATGGATTGATGAAATAAAAGCTACCATAGGGGAATTACCGGTACAGAAGAAAGAAAAATATGTAGAACTCGGACTTAACGAAAAAGACGCTAAAACAATTTCAAGTTCCACTACTACTTCTCGTTTATTTGAAGGAATTTTAAAAATAATTGACGAGCCCATCGAGGTAAGCAAATGGATACTCAGAGATTACAGAAGTCTCGGGGAACCCGACATTTCCGCAGAAAACTTTGCGGAGATGATAAAAATGGTTCTTGAAGGTAAAATTTCAAGAAACGCGGGAGCGGAAGTGCTCGCGGAAATGGTAAAAACAAAAAAAGCACCAAAACAGATCATAGAGGAAAAAAATCTTTCTCAAATATCCGACACAAATGCTTTAGAGCGAGCAATCAGGGAGATTTTCGAAGAAAATCCCGACGAACTAACTCGCTTTCAGGGCGGAGAACAAAAACTAATTGGTTTCTTCGTTGGTCAGGTAATGAAAAAAACCGCCGGTAAAGCGGACCCAAAAGAGGTTTCCCGGATAATATCCGAGTATGAAAAAAAATATTGAAATCAAGAAAGCATCTGTCCATAATTTAAAAGGAATAGATGTTGAAATACCACGTGACAAATTAGTAATAATAACCGGAATCTCCGGTTCGGGCAAATCTTCCCTTGCTTTTGACACAATCTATGCTGAAGGACAGAGAAGATACGTTGAATCCCTTTCAGCTTACGCAAGACAGTTTCTCGGAGTAATGGATAAACCGGAAGTTCAATCAATAACGAATCTATCTCCCACAATTTCAATAGAACAAAGAAAACTCTCTAAAAACCCGCGTTCTACTGTAGGCACGGTAACGGAAACATACGACTACCTTCGTGTACTTTTCGCCAGAACCGGAACCGCATACTGTTACAATTGCGGCAAAGAAATAACTTCCCAGACCGTAGACGAAATTGTAGATCAAATTTTATCATATCCGGAAAATTCACGTCTTTACATACTTGCTCCGATCGCCAGAGGGAAAAAAGGAACTTTTTCCTCCGAGTTAAGAAGAATCGGGGAGAAAGGATACGTAAGAGTAATAATAGATGGTGAAATTTTTGATATAGAAGGTATCCCCAATCTTGATAAGAACAAACCACATAATATCGAAATAGTGGTAGATAGAATAAAGCCGAAAAAAGAAATAAGAAGTAGGATAGCAGACTCTGTTGAAACAGCCCTGGAAGAAACCGAAGGAATATTAATAGTAAGAGATACCGATAAAGATTCGAATAGAATATTTTCTACAAAATTTGCCTGCGCCCAGTGCGGAATAAGTTATCCGGAAATTTCTCCGAGACTATTTTCTTTTAATTCTCCTTATGGGGCTTGCCCAAAATGTCAGGGTATAGGTACCGAGATGGAAATAGACCCGGAGAATATAATTTTTAACAAATCATTGTCAATTTTTGAAGGAGCGATCGCTCCCGTAGGCGAACCCCGGGGGAAGCTCTTACAAGAATTAAATTCCATCGCGTTAAAGTATAATTTAGACTTGAATATGCCCTGGAAAAATATTAACGAAAAAAACAAAAATATCCTTCTGTTCGGTGCCGATTACTGGGAAGGAGTGATTCCATACCTGAACAGAAGACACCTGAATACCGAGTCTGATTGGATAAGAGGTGAAATAGAGAAATATATGGTTATAACACCCTGCGGGGAATGTAAAGGGGCACGCCTTAGAAAAGAAGCCCTGTCCATCAAAATAAATAATAAAAACATACATGATGTTGTAAAAATGAACATAACTCAATCAAGAAAATTCACGGAAAGCATAAAATTTAATGACGAAAGGCAAAAAATCGCATCAGAATTAATAAGGGAAATACTTCATCGGCTCCGTTTCTTAGAAGACGTAGGAGCCGAATATCTGACACTGGAAAGATCAACCAAGACACTCGCCGGAGGAGAAGCCCAGAGAGTACATCTCGCGACTCAAATTGGTTCGGGTCTTGTCGGCATTATATATATTCTAGATGAACCTACGATAGGTCTGCATGAGAGAGATATTCTGCGTCTGATTAAAACTTTAAAATCTCTGCGAGATATCGGGAATACCGTAATTTTAGTAGAACACGATTTCAAAAGTATTTTATCCGCGGATTGGGTTATAGACCTCGGTCCCGGAGCCGGAACAAAGGGCGGAAATGTCGTTTTCACAGGTACCCCTCTTGATTTGAAAAAGGACGGTAAAACTATAACAGGTAAATATCTTTCCGGTAAAGAAAAGATCCCAATCCCAACGATAAGAAATAAAAAGAAAGATGAAAAAATAATTAAAATTCTGGGTGCGGTCGGCAACAATCTAAAAAATCTTAACGTCGAGATACCTCTGAACTGTTTTGTCTGTATAACCGGGGTTTCCGGCTCCGGTAAAAGCACTCTCCTGATCGATATTTTATACAGAGCTCTTGCAAGAGCTTTTCACGGTTCAAGATATCTGCCTCTGGAACACAAAGCAATCAAAGGAATAGAGAATATAGATAAAGTTATCAATATTGACCAGAGCCCCATAGGTAGGACTCCCCGCTCTAATCCCGCAACTTATACAGGGGCTTTCGACCCTATAAGAGATTTTTTTGCCGAACTCCCTGCTTCGAGAGTAAGAGGATACAATAAAGGGAGATTCTCTTTCAATGTAGAGGGAGGCAGATGTGAAGAATGCGTTGGACAGGGGCAAAAAAAAATAGAGATGCACTTTTTAGCCGACGTTTATGTTACCTGCAAAGCCTGCAAAGGAAAGAGATTTAAAAAAGAAACTTTGGAAGTTGAATATAAAGAAAAAAATATTGCGGATGTTCTTGATTTAACTGTATCTGAGGCTCTTTCTTTCTTCGGTGATATACCAAAAGCAAAACAAAAACTAAAACTCCTACAGGATGTTGGTCTCGGCTATATAAAACTCGGGCAGCCCGCGACAACTCTCTCGGGAGGGGAAGCTCAGCGAATAAAACTTGCAAAAGAACTATCCAAAGTCGCCACAGGTGAAACTCTTTATCTTCTTGATGAACCCACAACCGGCTTACATGCTCACGATATCCGTTTGTTGTTAAAGATATTGAAACGTCTTGTAGATATGGGAAACACGGTCGTGGTTATAGAACACAATCTTGACGTCGTAAAATGCGCGGACTGGATTATCGATCTCGGACCTGAAGGCGGAGAAGAAGGCGGGGAGCTTATCGGGGAAGGAACCCCTGAGGAAATAGCCAAAATCAAAAAATCCTATACGGGAAAATTTTTGAAAGAAATCTTAAAGGGAAATTAACCGCAGAGACGCAGAGAACGCAAAGCTCCCCACCTACCCCAATTTTTATATTTATCTAACCACAGAGAACACCCTGGTACGGTCGTTCCCTGTTAAATATCGCTTCGCATTTCACAGGGTAAACTTCCTTCCGGGGCAGGCAGAGGGAAGAAAAGAACATACTGAGAACACAGAGTCCCACTCATAAAAACGAAAAATTAGAAGAAAAAGGCTACACTTAATAATAACAAAGATTTCACTTGGCTTGACATTTATCTCTCAGTATGTTAAAATTAACGAAACAAAATGAAATTCAGATATACAAAGCATGCATTAGTAAGTTTAGAGGAAAGACACATTGAAAAAACCCTGGTCAAAGAAACCATCTCTTCGCCAGATCAGGTTTCTAAGAGGGAAAGTGGTAGAGAAGTTGCTCAAAAGCTTTACCGCCGCTTGGATAAAGATTTTTTGCTTCGGGTTATTTACATACGGCGAGAAAATCTTATTATAATAATTACTGCTTATTGGACTTCAAAAATCAATAAGTACTTGGAGGAAAAGAATGAAAATAAAATATGATGAAGAAGCTGATGCACTATTTATAAAACTGCGTGAAGGAAATTATTATGAAAGTGATGAAATAAAAGAAGGGTTCGTTCTGGACTACGACGAAAGTGGCAACATAGTTGCTATCGAGATATTAAATGCTTCTAATTATATTGACCCTGCTGATCTTTCGACAGTCAATTTTGAAATTAGCCGGCAGTTAACAGAAGCCAAAGGATAGCTTTTCTTTCGTTGTACTGTTTAACTACTCTCCTTGAGTGATTATATTCCCGTAGCTCTTTTTTTTAAAAAAAAAAACCGCTAACGACCTAACGAACCGACAAAAGAAGTAACAACGAATTACACAAATAACACGAATATTTTTTTCTTCCATCGTCCGTCCGCGGTCTTCGGTCGGGATTTTCCTTAAAACATAATTCTCACACAGAGAACACAGAGACACAGAGTTTTTTTCTGCCTAAACCCCCCTCCAATCTTTTTTACATATAGAACATGTAGATATTGTATATCTTTGTTGTTTTTCACTAATTAACCAATCAACTAATTCACCAATTAACCGATCCGAAGGATCTTTTTCCCTTGAATATTTAGGCAAAAATGCGCATAATTATATTAACGGGTTAAAAATGAAGTGTCCGAATTGTAAAGAAAGCGAATTAACTCCGGTAATGACTAAAAACGGAGTGCTTGTAGATTATTGTCCTAGATGCGAAGGTATCTGGCTGGACAGGGGAGAAATATATTATTTCACAAAAAACCCTAAATATCTGCGCCGTAGGATTAAGGATGGGTTGAAAAATTCCAGACTCTCTAAAAAATTAAACCCCCACACCCAGACTCCCCTTACCGCACTTCCTCTCAGGGGAGACAAAACGATAATTTACTACTGCCTGAAGACAGGCGGCATCTGGATAGATAAAGAAGTATTGGATGAATCACTAAAGGAAAAATATTTCTTCCTAAGGATTGAAATAGACAAAAACACCTTTCCATCCGAACTCACTCCCCCTAAAGGAATACCGTTTCATCTGCCTAACCTGGCTCTTACTTCCGGCGTAACTCTTTTTCTCCTTTACGGATTGCTTTCTCTCGTTTTGATAACGCTCGTGAATCTTGGCTACCTTGAACCAATATTAGCTTTAATCCTTGGAATCGGGATTGCATTTATACAATTTATGATCTCTCCCTTTTTAATGAACCTTACTTTACGATTTTTATACAATATGAGATGGTCTTCGCTTGAAGGGCTACCTATCCATCTGCAGACTTTTTTAAAAGACCTTTGTCCTAAAAACAATATCAGAATTCCACGTTTTGGTATAATTTATGATGGTGCGCCTAACGCTTTCACTTACGGACATACCCCCAATAACGCTAGAATAATTATCACTTCAGGGCTTATTGATCTGCTGGGAGAAAAAGAACTCGAGGCTGTAGTAGCACATGAGGTTGGTCATGCCGTACACTGGGACATGCTGATAATGACTATAGCATACGTAGTACCTTTGATTTTATATTATATTTATCGTACTTTAATTCGAATCAAAACAAGAGGAAAAGACAAAACTGCACCCTTTCGTTATGCGATTGCAATCGGTTCATATATTCTTTATTTGATTTCCGAATATATCGTCCTGGGGTTTTCACGTATAAGAGAATTTTTTGCCGATAGATTCGCGGGCGATCATTGCAATCCGAACGATTTAGCTTCCGCTTTAGTTAAAATCGGCTACGGTCTCGCGGGAAAGGGTAAAAAAGATGACGACAGAAAACCACAGTTAGAATCGATAAAAGCAATGGGAATATTTGACCCTGCATCGGCACTTTCTCTGGCAATTTCATCCTATCACCCGCGGTATATGGGAGGAGAGGTCGACAAAGAAACCCTGAAGAGAGTGATGAGATGGGATCTATGGAGTCCCTGGGCAATGTACTATGAACTGCACTCGACCCATCCTTTAATCGCTAAAAGACTGCTCGCTTTAAGCAGACAGTCCGCAACTAAAGGTAAACCTCCTTACGTTATTTTCAACGAGAGACGCCCGGAAAGTTACTGGGATGAGTTTCTGCTTGACTTTTTAATAGTATCACTACCTATTCTTGCTGTTGTTTTAAGTGCGGCACTTTTCTTTATAAAACAGGATTTCATGTTTCTTAAATTAGGTGTTTTCTTGTTAGGTGGAACTTACCTGATCAGAACCATTTTCTCTTACAGTTTCTCGTTTTTCCCTGAGATGAGAATCTCATCTCTTTTAAAGAAAGTTAGAGTGTCCGGCGTGCGCGGGGTACCCTGCATGATAAAAGGTAGAATTATAGGAAGAGGTGTACCCGGACTCATCTGGAGCGAAGATTTTGTCTTGCAGGATAGTACGGGAATAATGTTTCTTGATTATCGTCAACCTCTTGGCATATGGAATTTTTTATTTGGACTGCTGCGGGCAAAAAGATATACAGGTGAGGAGGTTAAAATCACCGGTTGGTACCGGCGCTCACCCATCCCTTATATAGAAATAAAAAATTTAGAAACATCCACAGGTAAAAGCAAATGCTATGTTTTTAACGTAAAAATCGCCTGGGGAATAATCCTGACACTCTTCGGTGCGATACTTTTAGTTTTACATTAAACAAACTAAAAAGGAGGTCTCATGAAAAGAATTATATTATTGTTAGTCTTGTTTGTTCTACCATGTCTTCTGCCAGCTTTTATAATCGATCACAATTGCGTTGATATAACACAAATTCCCGAATCCGCGATACTGGCAGCCAAAGACTCACTTCACATAACCTATGGGCATACTTCTCATGGATGGCAAATCACATACGGTATGACAGGACTTATAGAATTTGCCAACAACGGCGGAAAAGGACTTTCCTTACCGGACAATATTTTTGCTTTTAACCCTGGGGGTACGGGTGGGGCTCTTGATCAGCGTGACGGGGTAATGGCAAATGATGTCGGATATTATCCCTGGGTGGGTCGATGAAACCAGAAGTTACCTTGGAGACCCTGATGGTATAACCGGCAGAGGTACCAATCATTCCGAAATCAATATCATTATGTGGTCCTGGTGTGGTCAGGTGAGTGGAACGTATTCATCCGGAGATCTCTGGGGTCACTATCTCGAACCAATGACACAACTGGAAACAGATTATCCAGCGGTAATATTCATATATATGACGGGACATGTAGATATGAATAATGACGCGAACAACAAAGCGGCAAATGACTCGATAAGATCATATTGCCAAAATAATAACAAATGGCTTTTCGATTTTGCGGATTTCGATAGACATGATCCCGACGGAACTTATTATGAATTCGTAAATGATAACTGCGATTATTACGACTCTGTTGGCGGTTCAGTGCAGGGAAACTGGGCTCTTGAATGGCAAAGTTCACACACAGAAGGAGATGATTGGTATCAAACAGGGGAATCTCATACCTACTCTTTAAATGAAAACCAAAAAGGCTATGCAGCATGGTGGATGTGGGCAAGTCTTGCCGGCTGGGGTCCCGCTGGAATATACGAGAATCCAGACACCCATAACGAATTAACTTTATCCGTTAATAACAGTATAAATATTACAACAAGTAATCAAATTGAACTTTCATTTTCTATTCCAAGCGATGGGTTAACTATTATAGATGCTTATAACGTTACCGGAGCAAAAATTTCTTCGGTTTTCAGAGGCTATCTTTCCGAGGGACATCATAACTGCTTATGGAATAGAAACGGAAAATCGGGAATTGTTATAATGAAACTTAAACACAGCTCGGGAACAACTTCGCTTAAACTGAACTGCATTTAACCCAAATTGGATTTGCTATATATTATTTGAAAATGCCTGGAAAGAAAAGACCTATACTGCCCCTTTTCTTTTAGCAAGAAGGATTGCGGAAACGGCTAAAATAAGTATAAATCCTAAACCACCATAAGTTATCCAGATGGGATAGTCTCCGTACCCGTTTTTTATCAGTTTTACGAACTGAAAAACAAGAGAGGTGCCAAGAAAAGCAGGTGTAATAAATTTTATAAATATATCCCACCATATACCTATCTTAATTTCGGAAACTTCGTTAATATAGCTTCTCGCTTTTTTTGCTCCCAGTACGTAGCCTATAACTATGCATTCAATAAAACCAACCACAGTAATCCCGTAATTGGTAATAAAATGGTCTGCTATGTCAATCCAATAAAGTCCTGCCCTGGTAGTAAAAGGTAATCCCACAAGAAAACCCAGTATACAAATAACCGGAAGCACGTATTTTTTCCTTATTCCCCATTTATCCACAACGCTTTCCACTACCGGTTCGGTCATCGAAAATGCCGAGTCGATCCCCAGTGTAAGAAGAAGCAAGAAGAAAAGAGCGGCAAAGAATCGTGCCGCCACAGGAAGCAAACTTATAGCCATCGGGTAAGTTACAAAGACAAGTCCAATACCGGAAGTCGTAACATCTTTAACCGAAACACCAAGTGTCTGTGCCAGGTATCCGAGTGTGGAAAAAACAGCAAATCCGGCGATAAAAGAAGTTAAACAGTTGGCAATGCTTGTCAGGAAAGCATTTACGGTAATATCCGATTTTTCATGTAAATAACTCGCATAAACAATCAGAGTTCCCATTGCAAGAGAAAGAGTGAAAAATATCTGTCCGTAAGCCGCAAGCCATACTTTAGGATCCAGCAAAACCGAGAAGTCGGGAGTTAAATAAAATTTAATACCCTCCATTGCCCCGGGAAGAGTGAGCCCTCTTATGACCATAATGATAATTATAAGCCAGGGAATTATAACGGTAAAATATACAATTTTACCGAGCGTTTCCACCCCCTTAAAAAGACTCAAATAAATCAACAACCATACAAGAGCAAGTCCCCCTACTATAGGAAGTCTGATGCCACCGAAAACCGAAGGGGATTCGGATAGCTGCAGTATATTGTTGTTAAAAAATGAACTTACGGATTCAGCTGTGTTACCCCAACCCAGATTAAAAGAATGAAAAAGATAATTTACACACCACCCCATAATAGTAGCATAATATGTTGACAGAATAAATATAAGCAATATAGCAAACCAACCTGCCCATTCGGCTTTGTGCCATATCTTTTTAAAAGCGGTCGGAGGAGCACTCTGTGTAAAATGCCCAACGTAATATTCAAGTATCATCAAAGGAATTCCTGCCGTGATTAACGCAACGAGATATGGTATTAAGAATGCTCCCCCTCCATTCTCATAAGTAATGTAGGGAAATCTCCATACGTTACCAAGACCTATTGCCGAACCAATAACGGCAAAAAGAAAAGAAGACCTTGAACTCCACCTTTCTCTTGTTTTTGCCATTACCTCTTCTTCTTTTCGTTTATATAAAGTAAATCAGAGAGAAGAGCATAACCCGTTTCTCTCTTTCCTGCCCCGGGTCCCGATACCATTATATTTCCCAGAATATCCGTAGTGAAATTTATCGCATTTATTGAACCCGTAATTTTAGAAAGAGGATCCTGATCACTTAAAATCTCCGGAGCAACTGAAGCTATTATCTTATCTTCAGTTTTCTTTGCCGCAGCTATAAGTTTCCAGTGTTTCCGTTCCGCCAGAGCCTTGACTATATCCTTTTCCGTTACCGTATCAATACCCTTTATAGACACTTCCTTAAATTTTAAATCGCCTCCCATAAGAACATTAGCAATTATAACTATTTTTGCGGCAGAATCCCATCCTTTTATATCTGCTTCGGGCTGCTCTTCGGCAATACCTTTCTTCTTTGCTCTCTTCAAGGCTTCTTCATAGGAAAAACCAATCTCCATCTTGGTTAGAATATAATTGGCAGTTCCATTCATTATTCCCCTAACTTCTTTTATCTCAATACCCTTAAAGGTAGATTCAACAAGGCTTATTACAGGAGTTCCGGAAAGAACCGTTCCTTCAAAACGAAGGAATACTCCGTTCTCCTCCGCAAGATTTTTCAATTCCCTATAAGCAAGAACTATGGAACCTTTATTTGTGGTTACAACATTCTTTTTATCGTTTAAAGCGGTCCGCAGTATAGATAAACCGGGTTCTCCCGTTTCTAAATTTGTAGGAATTGCTTCTACAATTGTATCCGCATTTGATTCTTTTATTGTCTTCTCCGAATTCCAACCCTTTATACCATCAGAATAATTCTTAATGTTATTCTCCTTCATTAATAAAGACAATATTTCTTCGATGTTGATTCCTTTCTCAGAAAAAACCGAACCAACAATAGGATCAGAAATAGCTGTAACTAAAGGAGCAAAGCCGTATTCCTTTAAGAGAGAATCTCTTTTCTCAAGAAGTAATTCTAATAAACCTCTATTTACAGTTCCTAAACCGATAAGAGCCAAATTCATGTAAATCTCCTTTGATTTGTATTATCGAACAAATATAGAAAAACTTTTATTGTTGTCAAGGGAAAACACAACGCGGCAAAGCCGGTCAAATGTAAAAATCAAATATCAAAAAGTAAAACTACAAATCAAAATTCAAAAATAAAAAAACAAAGGAACAACGAATCACACGAATAACACAAATATTAACAAAACAGAAAAACAGATTTTATTTTCTATATTAATAAAAAATGATTATTCTTAAATATATTTGCGCAATTTGTTGTTTACATTTGGGTTGTGTTGGGTTTAGCCGAAAGCCGATAGCGGTAAGCCGTCAGCGAATATTTTTGTGTTCTTTGTGGTAAATTTCTTATTCAGGAAAAGAATTCGTCTACTTTCTTTATGGCTTCTTCCGGAGAATTAACCTTTTCGAAAGGAAGTGGGATATTACATTTTATTCCAATAATCTTCTTCTTATATATATGACCGAAAGCTATTTCGCTCTGCGTGCCCAGGGAACCATCGATTGCTACTAATATATCCGCACTTTGTGCAATAATTACATTTCTAGCGTGTCCCATGCCCGTAATTATTGGCACATCCACCCACCTATTAGCAGAGGATCCGGAATTTCCGGGTAATATTCCAATAACCAGCCCTCCCTTTTCCTTCGCTCCTTTTGAAGCTGCTTCCATAACTCCCCCTAATCCACCGGTTATAAGAACATAATTCCTTTCTCCTATCAATTCTCCCATTCTGAAGGCAACCTGATAAATGCCTTCTGAAACTTTCGCTCCACCTATAACACCAATCACTTTCATCTTATTACTGCTATCTTACCATAATATGGTTCAGCGTCACCTGCTTTTATCGCGTAATAATAAATACCATTAGAAACCTTCCTACCTTTTTTATCCCTGCCATCCCATTCCGCGTAATTTGCTCCATACCTGGAGACCCCCGGAAAAATCTCTTTAACCAATCTTCCGGCTATTGTGAATATTTTTATCTCTACGGACACTTCCTCGGAAAGATTATACACTATAACGGTTTTATCTCTCATTGGATTCGGATAATTATCAACATTCCAGAGCAACTCTTCCTTTCCTATTCTGAAAGATATCTCCTCATTGGCTATATTCCCCGCATTATCCCTGGCATATACTCTAAGGCTGATGGAATCAGATGAAGATAGAGCCTTATAAGAAAATGGAGCCTCGCCTGTTGTTGAACTCCCGGTTATATAAGAAAACCTATCTGCCAAAAAAAATTCATTTACCTCATTAACTATAACCTGAAGATTCGTTTTTTCTCTTAAATCCACTCCACTGCTATCTTTAACAACAAGAATCATCTCCCCTGAAGAAGGGATCAAATCCCCTCTTCTCACAATTCTATCATTTATTTTAAATTCCAAAGAAGGAAGAAGTAAATCTCCGGGCACTGAACCCTCAACAAAATATATAGAAGAGGAACTATATGATTCCTTTTCCCCTCTCGAATAAAGACTAATCCTGCCTGAATCCGCCTCAATATTATAGGGTATATTTACTTTTACCACAAATGAATCATTAGCTACAAGAGAACTGCCTCTGAACAAAGTTTTACCCTCTTTTGTTATTGTTACACTGTCAAATGTCCCTGTACCTTCCGTTGCGTCTAAGGTAGTATCATAACTTGCCTCAGTTATAAAACAGAAAAATTTTTCGGCTGAATTGTGAACCTCTCCTCTTATCTCTAAAGGCAATCCGCCCACAGCGGTATCAGGTATTGTAACGTCAAGCGGGACGGAATCTATAAGTATCGAAGTGGCAGGATCTCCGAAAAACGTATAAGTTTTATGCCCTCCTCCCTCCATTGCAAAAAGAAAAGCATCTCCCGCGGTAGGCACCGAGTCGTTAAAAAGATATCCCGCTATTCTTTTTCCCAAATTGCCATTATCTCCATATCCGGTAGCTCTTCCCGCAGCAATCGAAACGATATTACCTCCATCCTTATATAGATTAGAATAACTCGCAATACAATCTTCATCCGGTCTTTCAAAATAGCCTACATCACAAGAACCAAAGTAATACAAAGGTGCTTTTCTCCAATTGGACAAAGAATTAATATCCTGAATCCGAAACACCATTTCATCAGTTAGCTGCCTGAGGTTACCATGTCCAAGATAAAACCCTGCAAGCGCTCCATCTTCCATTGATTCAAGATGAGCCTGTTTGGCAGCCGGTTTCGTACCGGATTCCATGAGATATTCCATCAGATAAACCTTGTCCTTGTAAACCCACTCGGGTAATAGATTAGAAATGACCTCCATATACTGAGTGTGTAACTTCTCTGTTCCGGGAGATACACCACCCTTAATAGCATCATCAGCCAAAAGAATTATACTCGTTCTCCAATTACCTGTACTACTCTCGTAGCCTATCAACTTATCCACCCATTCTTTACCTTCCGACATATTGGAGACAGTTACCCTACCAATAGGTATATCCGGGACCCTTCCGTCTTCGTTGAAATCCACAAACCAGCTATCGCAGGAGGCATTTGAGGTAAGATATCCGGAGCTCTGGGCAACAGTCGTACCCTCGGTATGTATAGGAATAAAAGATGTTTTTCCTATTCCTGTTAAATTTTTATCGTCATAACTGCCATCACCAAACAATAAGACATAACTAACAGGTGGATTCCAGTTTTCCTGCGTCCAGTATAAAAACCTCTTTATAGCAGAGGGATCTCTAATTCCATAAGAAAAATTATTATAAATATCATCTATTTTTACAACCTTAGTTAAAGGCGAAGGAATACCTCTGAGATGGTTTTCTCTCCAAATCTTTAATCTCGAAGCATGCGGCATAAACTGATTTACGGTTATAACAACCCAGTCAGCCCCGCCTTGAAGTAGCGAAGTCGGATCTGCTAAAGATATACCCTCAACAGAATGCGGCAAAGACTGCAATAATATTTTCCTGGAATCTGTAGAGAAATTCGCATTACCATTACTGAAAGTATGAGATATTAGAGAGGGTACCCTGGAATCGCCAATGTCTAAAAGATAGGGATTCCTTGAAAACCCCTCTATTGCATAATTTCTAATTAAAGATTGATCTTGAGTTATCAATAATTTATCTCCACTCGCAACTAATTTTCTCTCGTAGACCACTTCTACATAATCCATAATTATGGATTGCTCAGAAGTCCGGAGCGTCACAACTAAATCATTCAAACCTGAATTGAGCGCCCCTATCGTGTCCGCAAAAATCGTTCTATCCGTACTGGGATTACCCTGCCAGCGAACCGTCTTAGATCTACTCTCTCCATTTAAAGAAATTTCAAATTCGTAATGTCCGGTATCTTCAGGATAAAATGCTACATGAATTATAGCTTCACTATTATAAGCATTAAGCGCATTAAAAGTAGTTTGCAAATTATCGGCATCTCTTTGCGAAGAACCTCCTGTTGTATTCAATTCCTTCCATCTCCACACGAGCCCACTTTTTAAAGGACTGCAGGAATCTTCCTCAAGATGCAGAGTATCGGTAAAATGAAGAATATTCTCTCCACCCGTCTGTGAAATTTCTTCCATTTCTAAAGTGTTTTCTCCATTGAAGCGTAACCAGTAAACATTTGTATCCGTATAAGGGTGATAATAAAAGAATTTGTTCGATGCGAATTGATTTCTGTTCCATCCGGAAAGAGAATGAGCATAAAAAATAACTCTTTCCCCCTCTTCAAAAACTTCATCTCCATCAACTTTATATATTGCGGGTAATACAGTTGGAAGTGTATCCATAGTTTCCAGACTATCCATTCTCCAACTCATTACCTTATCATAACCGCCAAGAACTTCTATTCTACCAGGATCGATTGAAGAAGGGTTTATTCCCGCTTCCCGCAGATTTTCCGGTGTAACCTCATATAATCCTTCCATTGTAGTTTTTAATTTTACATATAAAAAAGCTCCCTGCCGGAGGCTGCTAATGGCTGATGTTCTTATCTTCTCTCCTCTAATTTTATTCAGAAAAATACGAGAATTCCTCATCCCATATCCTCTAGGTTTTACCCACTTGCCGCTCTTGAAATAAATTTTAATCAAAATCGAACTTCTGATCTTTACATTTTTTCCGTCAAAGGAGAAAGGATTTATCACCACCTCCGCATTTCCATGAGGGGAAGATCTGTTTTCGCTTATTGTTACCGGAAGCGGAGTGTAAACCTTTGGAACTTTTCTTGTTTCATCTTCTCCATAACGTTGAAGAACCGTTGGTATTCCTCTCTCAGTACGGGTACTTAAAACCTTATACCTCAATTCGATTTTGCCTTTTACCGGGGTCAATATTCTCTTTTCAACTGAAGCCAATGCGGGGAAACCCTTCTCTTCAGGAAAGACTCCTCCATCTTTTAAATCATACTGGATTTTATCTCCCATTCTATTTTTGCTATATTCTGCGGAATACTTAATAACCAGAGAGTCTGGCGTATCGGAAATAACAGTAATTAAAGAAAACAAACAGAATATAATCATAAATTTTCAGCTTCCTCAATCAACATCACAGGTATATCATCTTTGATTGGATATGCAAGTTTACATTCATCACAAATCAACCTTTCTTTCTCTTTATCCAATCTCAAGGAACCTTTGCACTTTGGACAAACCAGTATATCCAACAAATCTTTATTTATCATTTAGACTCCTCCTCTCTTAAGGGTAATATTAATAAATAAATACTATCCCAGATAAACTAACTTTCCCTATTAAAAAGTCAAGAGCGTAGCCAGATAGTCTATCGGTTAGGCAAACAGCATTGGTTTTTGCTCCCAATTAGCCTGACATTTATTTCGCTTCGGATAAACTCAGAACAACTATGAGGAAAAATGAATCTTTTAATGGATAATCTGTTTCTGTGGGTTGGCTTTGTTGAGTCGTTAATGTTTGAGTGATTAAATTGTTTCCCATCCACCTATTTATTCATTTACCCATTCACTATTTTACCAATTTGCCAATTGAACCAATTCACTAATTTAGTATTCAGGGGTTTTGTGTCTTTCGTGTACTTAATGGTTTAAAGCATAAATCAAAAAAGTTCGATCTCTTGTAAATTCTCCATATTTCATTATAATTTAAGAAATTTTTGAATAAAAAACAAATAAAGGATTAATACTTATGGATGATTCGATATTGATTAAAAAAATTAAAAAGGGTGATATGGAAGCTTATGAAAAACTGGTTAAAAAATATATGAAAAAAGCTTACAATGTGGCACTATACTACACAAAGAATCCGACCGACGCATGGGATATTTCTCAACAGGGATTTGTGAGCGCCTGGAAAGGGATAAAAAGATTCGATACCAAAAGACCTTTCTTTCCATGGCTATACGCCATAATCAAAAATGAGGCATTAACTAGATTCAAAAAAGAAAAGAGAGAAGAAGAAAAAAAGGAAAGCGGTTTACCCCTCAAAAGCATTGTTTCTCCGGAAGAGCATTTAGAAAAAAAGGAAAAAATAAAAAAATTGCAGGAAGCTCTTTCGAAATTGGATAAAGAAAAAAAGGAAATTATTTATCTACGCCATTACGCAGAAATGAGCTACAAAGAAATATCAGATGCCCTCGGGTTACCTGAAGGAACAATAATGTCCCGACTCTACTATGCAAGAAAAGCCTTACTCAGGGAGTATATGAGAAATGAATAGAGAAGAGGAACTTAAAAACAAATACTTCGACGGAAATCTATCCGAAGAAGAAAAAAAGGAACTTAAAGAATTAATTCTGAAAGACAACAAAACCGAAAAAGAACTAAAAGAAATAGATAAACTAAAGGAGGTGATTGATATGCTGGAACCAATTAACCCTGAAAGGGAATGGGAGGAATATTGGAGCTCTCTCTACAATAAGCTGGAAAGGGGAATAGGATGGATTATTTTTTCAATTGGAGCTATCTTAACCTTCACCTTTTTAGGCTTCCAGTTTATAAAAGAATTAATTCTAGACCCACAGATTGCACTCTACGTAAAAGTTGGTCTTATTGCCCTAATACTGGGTCTTGCAATCCTTTTTGTTTCGGTTCTAAGAGAAAGACTAACTCTATACAAAACCGATAAATATTCTAAGGAGGTTAAAAGATGATACTATCTACAGTTGACGAAATTGCCGGAAAAGAAATCACGGACGTTCTGGGACTGGTAAGAGGAAACACAATTCGCGCCAGACACGTCGGAAAAGATATTATGGCAGGGTTAAAAAATATAGTCGGGGGAGAGATCACAGATTACACAAAAATGCTTGCCGAATCAAGAGAACAGGCACTCGATAGAATGATAGAAGATGCAAAAAGTATTGGAGCCGACGCCATAATCGGGATACGTTTTACGACTTCTTCCGTTATGCAGGGCGCAGCAGAACTCCTTGCCTACGGAACCGCGGTACGACTACGAAATAAGGGAGAATGAAAAAAAGTCGGGAGTCGGAAATCAAAATTTAGAACCCCATCACAACCTCTAAAATCTAATATTAACGCAAAGGCGCAGAGTACGCAAAGATAATAGGACGCAGATGAACACAGATTCTCTCAGATTTTTTATTCATTTTTGCTAAATCCCAACCCCCAAATCCCAAATCCTAACTATGCCACGAAGACACTAAGACACAAAGAATAAAAAGTTTTTGTTTTTTTAAGCTAACAGCTAAAGGCGAAAAGCTAAGAGCTGTGTTTAACAACAAATCATACATATCTCACAAATAAAGATTTTTTGTTTTATTTTTTTTATATTAAACCTTGTTAATACTGTCTGATTTTGTCAGCGAGCTAGTATGTCTTTTTAACAGCCCAATCAATTAAAATCTTGCGAAAATCCAGAACAAACAAAAAGACAAAGGGAGGTTGGGTAATCTGGTGATAATATTGTGTAATCTGTGGTTAATTATTCTGTCGAAATTCATTCATAATACTTGGAAATAAAGATAAATTCCCACCCTTGACAAATCTGATAATCGTTGTATCATTATTAATGAAAGTTATATGCTTTCACTAACACTGATTAAAGTTTAATTTAAGAAGAACAAAAAAACATAACAGCAAAAAGGAGGTAAGTATGATTGAACCGGTAGGTAGACGTGTTTTAGTAAAAAGAATAGAAGAAAAAGAGAACAAAAAAGGCGGGATTATTGTACCCGATACAGCAAAAGAAAAACCTCAGAAAGGTATTGTTAAAAATGTGGCAAAAGTTGGTAAGGACGATGATCCTCTTCCGGTCAAAAAGGGAGATAAAATTCTCTTTAGCAAGTATGGTGGAACTGAAATAGAATATGAAGGCGAAGAATATCTGATACTGAGCGAGGACGATATTCTTGCGAAAATAGGATAAAAGGAGGCAATAAGATGTCAGCAAAAGAAATTATATATTCCCAGGAAGCAAGTAATGCTCTAAAAGCGGGTGCAAGTAAGCTTGCTAAAGCTGTAAGGGTAACCCTTGGCCCAAAGGGCAGGAATGTTGCTCTGGAGAAGAGCTGGGGAGCGCCCACGGTAACAAAGGACGGAGTTACCGTAGCCAAAGAAATCGAACTGGAAAACCCTTTTGAAAATATGGGTGCGCAGATGGTAAAAGAAGTTGCGTCAAAGACCAGTGATGTTGCCGGAGACGGAACTACAACCGCAACCGTTCTTGCCGAAGCTATTCTACTGGAAGGAATGAAAAATGTTGCAGCCGGCGCTAATCCGATGGCTTTAAAAAGAGGGATGTTACTGGCTGTCGATAAAGTGGTCGAAGAGCTTAAAAAACTTTCTCAGGATGTTAAAGGAAGAGAAGAAATTGAACAGGTAGCTACAATTTCGGCAAATAACGATAAAGAAATAGGACAGATAATTGCCGATGCCATGAATAAGGCAGGAAAAGACGGAGTCATTACAGCCGAAGAAGGTAAAGGGCTAAAGACAGAACTTGAATTGGTCGAAGGAATGCAATTCGACCGCGGATATATTTCCCCTTATTTTATAACAAACCAGGAAGATATGTCAGCCGAGTTGGACGATGCATATATGCTAATACATGACGGTAAGCTTTCAGCGATGAAGCCGCTTCTTCCTCTCTTAGAGAAAATTTCACAGCAGGGCGCTCCGCTACTCATAATTGCAGAAAGCGTTGAAGGTGAAGCTCTTGCGACTCTAGTGGTCAACAAACTCAGAGGAACTTTGAATGTAGCCGCAGTTAAAGCTCCCGGATACGGAGACAGAAGGAAAGAAATGTTAAAAGATATTGCTATTCTAACCGAAGGACAGTTCATTTCCGAAGAGATTGGAATCAAGTTGGATGCCGTTCAAATAGCAGATCTTGGAAAATGCGATAGAGTAAAGATCGATAAGGATAATACCACTATAATCGGAGGCAAAGGTAAGACCGATAAGATAAAAGGCAGGATTCAGCAAATTAAAACAGAGATAGATTCTACAACTTCTGATTATGATAAGGAAAAACTCCAGGAGAGATTGGCAAAGCTTACCGGTGGTGTAGCCGTCATTAAAGTAGGTGCAGCGACCGAAATAGAAATGAAAGAAAAGAAGGCGAGAGTTGAAGATGCCCTTCATGCTACAAGAGCAGCTCAAGAAGAAGGAATTATTCCCGGTGGAGGAGTGGGTCTCCTACGAACCAAACCTGCTATCAAGAAATTTGCCTCAACCCTTGAGGGGGACGAAAAGATCGGAGCTGAAATAATTGGAAAAGTTCTCAGCGAACCTCTAAGATGGATCGCCACAAACGCGGGAGAAGAGGGTGCTGTTATAGTAGAACATGTTTTGAATGAAAAAGATACAAATGTTGGTTTCAATGCCGAAACACTCAAAATTGAGGATCTGATGAAATCAGGGATTGTTGATCCTACTAAAGTAGCCAGGTCTGCCCTACAGAATGCCGTTTCGGTTGCCTCCCTTCTTACAACTACGGAAGCTTTAATTGCAGAGAAGAAGGAAGAAAAGGAAAGTCCCCCAGGAATGCCACCCGGAGGAATGCCGCCAATGTAATACTCAGTCTAAAAATAAAAAAGGGGCAGTTAATCTGCCCCTTTTTTATTTTTCCTGGCTATATACAAAATTCTTTTTGTAAATCTGTCTGTTCTTGAATGCTCAAAACACTTAAACGCGTCGATAACTTGAAAATCTAACGTTTTTAGACCATATTTTATTTCCTCTTCGCTATAACCTTTCTCCTTATGGATTTCGTCAACTCTATGCCAATTCGCATCTTTCTTTACAAAAAGAGTTAAATGAAGAGTTAATATTTTACTGTCTTTTTTATACACATTCCTCCAGACACTCATAAGGTTTTTATTCTCTTCTCGAACGTCTCTTCCCGAAACAAACTTTAGTCCATACGGCGTATTCAGATCAAATAGAAAATGTCCACCAGGCTTAAGAACCTCTTTGATTGAACTAAAAGCTTCAATAAGTTCTTCCAGTTTAAGAATATAGTTTAAAGAGTCAAACATGGAAACCACAAGGTTGAACTGGTTTGTGAAAGGAAGCCGCATCGCGTTTGCCTGAACTAAAACCAAACCTGACTCTTTTTCTTTTGCAACCTTTAACATTTCCATAGAGTTGTCTACTCCCACGAGTGGTTTCTTTTTTTTCTTTACGAATGGTAACATTGAATTTCCCGTACCGCATGTTACATCCAGTAAAGGTGTGGTTTTAATATTGTAGAGTTCAATAGTGTCCACTATATACTCTACCCACTTATCGTAACTCACATCTTTCATCAAAATATCGTAGTATCTGGCGATATTGCTATAGGGTTTATTGAAATTGTTGGAAGATGACTTCACCATTTTCTATTCGAAATATACCTCCTGGGATTTTCGGTATAAACGGCAAATAACCGTTTTTATACAAAGCAAACAGAGATTTAACATAAAAGCCTTTATCCATATGGAATTGCTTATACTGGTCTGAAAGTGTCTTTGATATTCCTTTTATTGCTTTTTCCTTAAATATCTCACTTGAAGATGTATCATACAATCTTAAATATAATAGCAAGGTTACTTCGACTCCTTTACCATGAATAAGTGTCCAGGTTGCAAATTTTTGAACCATTTCGGGGGCGTCTTTCTTATAAGACGCCAGAAGGAACCATTTTGATGCTTCTGAAGGATTTTTATTATGTATATAATAAATAAATCCCTTGGTAAAGGGAATCTGCCAGAGCTCCGGATTATCTTTCATTCCTTTATCAAGGAATTTTAGAGCCAGATCGCTTTTTCTTGCTTCGGTTGTAAGCAATATTGTACCAAGTGTGTATGGCGGTATAAATCTTGGGTCAAGATCGGTAATAATATCAAGCATGTGATAAAGATAAGGATAACTTTTATCACTTCGGCGATGTTTGCCAAAATAGGTTCCTGTCTCGATCCATAAGAAATCCGCAAAAAGAAGATCAAAACCTGCAGTTGTTGCTTTTACAAATTTGTTCGAGGGAAAATAAAGCAGTTCTTCTCTTTGTTGTTTTGGAATCCATCTAAATCCTTTTATTTCTATCAAAGCGAGAAGTACAATTAATATTATCGCAAGGAACAATCTTTTCATAGAAATTCTTTTTTCGAGTATAGAAAAGACGAAAAAATTAGTAAAATCATCGAATACAACATAGAATAGGAAAAAGCTAAAAGATAAGAATTTATTGTAAGGGGTAGATGGTAAATTACCGTTGCCTTTATATTAAACACTGAAAAATTAGGTAAGACATAATACAGAAAGTTCAAGAGTCTGGACAAAGTTGGCATATTAAGCATTTGAGTAAGTTCCTTGAGGTAAAAGGTAAGGTGAGCTATGAAGAAAAACAGTAAAGCCATAATCCCTGAGGTTAAGGGAGACATAAAGCAGGAAAGAAAGATAGCTAAAGCGTCGAGCAGCAAAAATTCGAATAAAAAGAAGTAAAGGATATTGAGCAAATATATATCTACCGTTCGTAAATAAAATTTAGAAAATATTAAAAAAATAAAAAACAATAGAATCTGAACAACTACAATGAGATAATACAATCCTAAAAATTTTCCCGTTACAAATTCGAGGGAACTTACCGGTTTAGACATTATAGAAAATATGGTTTTTCTCTCAATTTCCTGATGAAATATTCTTGTCCCGATAAGAACTACTATAAGAACACCAAATATCTCCACCAGGCTTATTCCAAAATCCTTTATTATCTTTTCTGCTTGACCTATTGATATAGGTATAAAAATCTTGGATGAAGCTATAAGCAAAAAACCAATTATTGTTATTGAGAGGAGAACCTTATCCCGTATTGCTTCTTTAAATGTGTTCTCTGCTATGGTTAAAATTTTACTCATTTATAGCCTTCATAAAATGTTCTTCGAGAGTACTTTTAACGGGAACGACCGAAATGATTTTCCCTCTCTTTTTTATTATTTCTTTAATCACTTTGTCTCTTGTTTTTTCGCTTTTAATCCGGAGAAAACTAACCCCACCCTCTATTCTTATTTTTCCATATTTTTCAAACTTTTCTGAGTCTTTCAGACCTTCAAATTCTATTTCGATATATCTGACATCTCTCTTTAGAATATCGCTTATGGATCCGACCTGTTTCATTCTACCTTTTATTATTATACCCACCCTGCTGCAAATTGCCTCCACGTCGGAAAGAATATGAGATGAGAACAAAACTGTTTTACCTTTCCTATTGATTTCAACAATTAAATCTTTTATTTCTCTTCTGCCTAAAGGGTCAAGTCCGGAGAGAGGTTCATCAAGAATTGCAAAATCGGGATCTCCAACAAAGGATTGGATAAATCCTATCCTCTGTATCATTCCCTTTGAGTATCCCCCTATTCTTTTGTCAATAACTTTCTCCAATCCAACCAATGCTAATTTCTGTTTTATTTCCTTTTTGGAAAGGTTAATGTTGTATAGTTTTGCGTAAAACCCGACCATCTCTCCACCTGTTAGATGTGGATAAAAAGAAGGATTCTCCGGCAAAAAACCAATTCGCCTTCTTGCCTGTAAAGGGTCTAATTCACCGAATAATCTTATGTTTCCTGAAGTTTTTTTTAGTAAACCGGTCATTATTTTAAGTGTTGTCGTTTTCCCTGCTCCATTTGGACCAAGCAATCCGTAGATTTCCCCCTCTTCAATTTCCATATCAAGCCCATCTATGCCGATTGATTTCTTCATTAAGAAAGAAGAACGGTACACTTTAACCAGGGATTCAATGTCTAATATTTTCATATCCAATAACCCGCTATTTTTTCTCCGCATCCAGAACAAACACCTTTCTTGATATTGTTCTCGAGGATGTAATATCCCCGTCTTTTTATTAATAACTTTCCGCAGGCAGGACAATAAGTGTTCTCGCCGGGATGTTCTGCCGGGACATTCCCAACGTAAGAGTGTTTAATTCCCATATCAAGAGCAATCTCCCTCGCTGTTTCTACGATCTTTAATGGAGTTCGAGGCAGATTTTCAAGCTTGTAGGTAGGATAAAATCTGGAGAAATGTATCGGAACACCCGATCCTAAATTATTTAAAACCCAATTTATCATTTTTTTTATTTCTTTTTTGCCATCATTTATTGTTGGAATTATAAGGTAAGTGATTTCCAACCAGACTCCCCCCTCTTTAAGTCTTTTTAAAGTATCAAGTACGGGTTGAAGACTGCCGGAAGATACATCTCTGTATGAATCGTTTTTAAAAAATTTAAGGTCAATATTGGCTCCATCAAGAAAGGGTATCAAATCGAGAAGAGGTTTCTCATTTAGATATCCGTTTGAATGATACACGTTTTTGATACCTTTTCTTTTTGCAATTTTTGCCGAATCTATCATATATTCGATAAAAATCGAGGGTTCTGTATATGTATAGGCTATTGAACTTATATTGTATTTCCTCTTATAATGCAGTACGTCTTCAAGCAAGCTTTCCGGAGGGAGTTTGTAATTACTTGTTTCTTCCGGAGCAACCTGAGATATTTGATAATTCTGGCAGTGCTTACATCGTAGGTTGCATCCTGCTGTGGCAATCGAATATGCGTTAGTCCCAGGGAGAAAATGGTAGAGGGGTTTCTTTTCAATCGGGTCGATATGAACAGAACAGGGATTACCATAACTGAGAGTGTATAGTTTCCCGTCTCTATTTTCTCGTACTTTACAAAAGCCTCTCTGTCCATCTTTCAAGATACACCTGTGAGGACAATTTAGACATTGAACGGTTTTCCCTTCTTTTCTTACCCAGTATAAAGCTATTTTTGGATTAACGTAATAGCCTATTTGAGATATTTTTGCTACAGTAGTTAAAGGTAAAACCATTAGGCTTTTCAGAAAATCTCTTCTGTTCATTTGATTAAATTTTAATCTTTTTTTATTTATTGTCAAGCACGACCACACCCATTTCAAATCCAAGAAATTTACCACAGAGGACACAGAGAAAGAAAAAACGCACTGAGCACACAGAGATTTTAAACTGTTGGTTTGCGGGTTGGTTAGTCCATTGGCCTGTTAAAAAACACACCAACACACCCACGCACTAACACACTAACTATAACAAAAATTGCCGCGGATTAACACAGATTTTGTTTTTACTATTTGACTATTTTTCAATTTAACTATTTAACTTAGACTTGAAAAGTCTACGTATAGGAACAACGAATAGCACAAATTATATTTTTTACTAAAACCTAAAAACTAAGACCTAACTAAGCTTCTCCTCAACGGATTTAACTTTGCCCTCCATAGTTAAAACCTTGTCCTTCCTTTCATCTAATTTAATTGTAGTTACAACCCTTTTAACTTCATCGCCGAAGACAATACTGTGCATCTTTCCCGCAACGGATAACAATTCTTCAACAGACTTTGACTCGATAACTGTTCCCATAGGTGTTAATTGATATTTTATATCCGATTCTTTCTTCAAAATATCTATTGCTCTTGCGACATATTGACTCAAGGAAGGGGTTTTAGTTCCAATTGGAACAACGCTTATTTCCATTATAGCCATTTAGACCTCCTGTTTGTTTTTACTGTTTTTCTTTACAAATAATAATGGAAAAACAATATCACTTACGCAACATGGAATCCATACGGCAAGAAAAAGAAACACAAAAATATATACATAGTGAAACCAAAAGATCACTCCACCCGAACTCATAATTATGTGAAAAAGAGATGCCCATGTACTCAAAAGAACATGACCCATGTGAGAAAATTTCGTATGAGACCTAAAATTGGCAAGTACAATTCCTATAATTGCCAGTGGGTTAACTAGCCACCACTTTTCTATAAAACCCAGATGAACTTCCCTGTTAGGCATCTCAAGCAGTATTTCTCCCACATATGGAATAATCGAATCACTAATTGTAGCGATTCCTATCGACCCTACATATCCTATAACAAACAGATATAAAAGCTTGCATCCACCTCTGGAACGACCACATTTATGAAGTTTATACATCGATACAGTAGTAAATGCGCTAAGAAAAACATGTATAGGATGAAATATGTAAAAGATATTATGAGAAACTTCAGATGGAATCTTTCCAGAAAGCAACATTATTGCAATACCGCTTAATGCACCAAATATGGTAAATGGGGCATGATGTTTTAATTCTTTTAGAGTTTGTCTAACCATCTCTTAAATTTCAAAGGTTTTTCCTGCCGCTATTTGTATGTATTTGTCTTTATAAATCCTCTTGAAAATCGTTTGTGCTTCATAACCACTACAATGCGTTGGGCCAACCTTTTCGATTTCAAATTCCTTGAATTTATCTACTATAAGTTCTATTTCTCTATTATCTTTATTCATTAGATGAAATCCACCAAAAACAAGGTTGATTTTCTCTTTAGGAAAGCTTTCTTTAATTTTTTTTATAATTTTCACGATTCCGGGATGAGAACAGCCGGTAATTATAATAATACCTTCTTCCCTTTTTATCAAGAGCGCCTGTTCCGCTATAAACGAACCTTTATAATTCCCCTCGATTTCACCAGTCGCGAAAATATCTTTCTTAACCTGGGTAAGTTTCTCCGTTAGAATTAAATTCCCTCCGAGAGAAACAACTCTTTTCTTGAATTCCTCACTAAAGTTAGGACATCCGTAAACATCTATACCTTTTGTTCTTTCAAGTAAACCCCACAATCCCCCTGTATGGTCCCAGTGGTCATGGGATATTACCACTTTCTCTATTTTAGAAACATCTATGTCCAGATTTTGCATATTGTTAAACAGAGACTCTGATTCTTCTCCCGTGTCAAACAGTACGGTTTGATCAACCAGGCAGGAAAAACCCCAGCCAGGCGTAAAATTTTTGTTTATATTATTATTGTCAAAAACTATCTTTATTTCCATTTTACATATCCTCCTATCTGCTTTTTAATCTCGCATCTATACTGCCATCGGGCAACATCCAATCCGGATGCGCCTCTCCGTTTTCCTCCATCTCATACCTTACACAGCTTTTCCAATCGCCTTTACAGTAGAGTTCAACCCATCTACTATCCAGAATACCCCTTTCGTAAAATTTTTTCATTGGACACACCTTATACCATTTACATTCGGAAAGGAAAACTTTCAGCTTACTGTAATTCTGCTTCATCTCTCCTTTCCTGGGAGTATCAAAAACTAGAGAGGTAGGATGGGTCAGTGGATATATTTTCCTTTTCGGTGTTAGAAAAAGCTTCCCATAAAGATTCTTTAACTCTTCTTTCTCATCGGGTAAGGAAAGATCATATTTGTTGAATATATAACGGACAGCATAATATCCTAAAGGAGATATGATTTCCGGATCAATCACTTCTATCTCCCTGTCAAGATATTCCGAACATGTATCTATTTCTTTCTGCTTAGGTTTTCGATAATTCGGGAGCATACACTTAACAAGATTTGTCAAATAGAGGCTATTTCTTTTCACTTCAAGTTCTCCGAGTAACTCATTTAGCGCGATTCCCGTTGGTCCGACAAACATCCTTCCTTCTTCATCTTCCCTTTCCCCAGGCGCTTGAGCTATCAGCATAACTCTGGATTCCGGATCACCTTCCCCCGGAAGAGCATTCTTTCTGGTTTTAGATAAAGGACATTTACTGCAATTTTCTATCTTCTCTTTTAAACTATATAGTTCAACCCCCGATTTGTATTCGTAAGTCGGCATTTAATTCTCTCCGAGTGATAAATTATCGTTGCAAAACAAAATTGTTTCTCCTAATTCACAACCTACATCTCTGGCAATCACCGGACACTTTGCCATAAAAAGGAAATAAATGGGTCTTTTCTCCTGCGATAATGTCTCATAATTTCCCTGCCCTTTGCTAATGACTAGATCGGCTTTTTTAAAGATTTCAAGAAAAGTTTTCGAACAGAGAGGTAGAATGGTTCCCGGGATTTCTGACCCACTCGAAATTATTTTGGCAAATCTATCTATACCTGCAGTTACCGCGTCTTCTTTTAGCGCATCGTTTATTATAGGTTTCTCTTTGACCGCGTAAATTATTTCCTTTTCAGGGTCAATATTTTTGATTTCCTCTAATAATAACGAGTCGAAAACCGTTTCGCCGACATTGTCCGCAAGATAAAGAATAGTTTTCGCGTTTTTTACAGATTCTTTGAAATCCCGGAAATTAAAAATAGCTTCTTTTTCATATTTTATAGCCCTTTGCTCCTTTTTAAGTATCTTTGCAAGTTCGCTGTCCACATCCAAAGAATTCTTGGTTCCGTAGTCAATTATATTGCCTGCAATTGCAAGCTCTACAGCCATAAGTAACCTATCTTCAGCTGACTCTACCTTGGCTTTTAGTTCAGGATAAATCTTTAAAGCTTGTGTGTTGGAATTTTCTTTTAACTTTTTGTAAGGATCTTCTTTTCCCGTTATCTTTTTTACTAAATCATGTATCGTTTTTCCCATCTCCGGCGGAGTCGATGTTAATTTTATATCAGGGATAACTTTCGAAATTTCATCAAGAATTTTCTTCTGTATTTTCTCATCAGCCCCCGCCATTCTTGCAGCCTCAAGAGCCTGCCGGAAAAAACATGGTATACAATCCAGGTAAGTTTTCATTTTATTTTTTTATCCTCCACCGAAATTTTCTTTTAATTTCTCCCATATTCTTATTATATCATTTTTCGGCTTTCCGTCTTTATATTCTATTATGGTTTTCCCTTCTACCATTGCACTGACTATTGATTTGTCAAAAGGAATTCTACCAAGCGTTTCGATGTCGTTATCCTTGCAGAAGTTCTCGATTTCTTCCGTCATGTTAACATTTAAATCATATTTGTTGACTATAAGTTTTAGAGGAACTTTGAAATGTTTCCCAACTTCCATCACCCTTTTTGCGTCGTGCAAACCCGAAAGGGTTGGTTCGGTCACTATAATCGCGTAATCGACTCCAGCAAGAGAGGCAATTACAGGACATCCTATCCCCGGCGAACCGTCTATAATAATCAAATCCCTATTTTTTTCAATAGCTACCTCTTTAGCTTTTTCTCTTACTAAACTTACCAATTTTCCCGAATTTTCCTCCGCTATACCCAGTTTGGCATGAACCATTGGACCAAATCTGGTTTCGGATATAAACCATTCTCCGGATATATTCTCTTCCATTTTTATAGCCTGAACAGGACAAATATAGCTACAAAAAGCACATCCTTCACAGGAAATAGGGTCAATTATAAAATCCTGACTGATGGCATCAAAACGGCAGGCAACAATACATTTGTCGCATTTTTGGCAAGTTTTCTTATCGATTGCGGCGGTCAAACCGCTTTTAAATTCATGACGTTCTAAGATTTTCGGCTGCAATAACAAGTGCAAGTCCGCAGCATCCACATCGCAATCAGCAAAAACAGCATTCTTTGTCAAAGAAGCAAAACTTGCGGTAATAACTGTTTTGCCAGTTCCGCCTTTTCCGCTGATGATTACTATCTGTTTCATAATATAAATAATTCCCCACTATTCAAACTTTTTGTAGAGCAACTTTGCCGCCGGTATAATGAAAAGAAAGAAAAAAAAGATGAGAATTAAAGTATCGAAAAAAACCGTTTTATCTGAACCAATAGAAAACGACCTCCTGAGACCATCTATCGTATAAGTTAGGGGCAATACCTTAGAAAAATACTGTAATGCTAAAGGCATCTTCGGGATGGGATAGACAACGCCACTCAAAAAAATCATTAAAAATCGGGGTAAATTAAGCAGGGTCTGTGCCTCAAAAACTTCTTTCACCATCACACATAAAAGGGCACCAAGGGAAGAGAATACAAAAAGCGAAGGAATGGTTATTAGAATAAGGTAAAATATATTGGGATGAAGTCTAAGCATTACCACAGAAGCTACGGTTACCACTGTTGCCATCACAAAACCGAAAATAATACCTCCTAACACCTTTCCTAAAAGTACCGCGGCTACACTGATGGGTGCTAAAAGCAATCTTTCCAAAGAGCCAAGACGCAGTTCAAAATTTATAACCACCGCTTCGGCAGCGGTAGTGCTGAAAAGAATCGTCATCGCAATCAATCCGGGTACCAATTCTTCAAAACTTCCGGGATTTCTTAAGTAAAAGCCCAAAATCCAGGTAATCGGAAACACAATACCCCAACTAACCGCCGGCGGCTTAAAATAGTATGTCTTTATGTCTTTTAAAGCGATATAGAAAATACCGCGTAAGTTATCCTCCCACATCTTACCTTCCTTTCTCGATTGCCAGAACCTCTGGCTCCAATCCTGTAATTTTCATAAATGCCTCTTCCAATGATTTTTTATCGGTTTTCGCTTTTAAACTTTTAGGTGTGTCAATCGCCAAAATTCTCCCCTTTACGAGAATAGCCACTCTGTCACATAAAAGGTCTGCCTCTTCTAAGTAGTGAGTGGTAAGGAAAATGGTTACCCCCTGCTGGCGAAGATTAGATATCAAATTACGCAGAGAACGTGCAGCTACTACATCTAAGCCGACTGTAGGTTCATCCAGAAAAAGAACTTCAGGATTGTGAATTAACGCTGCCGCAATTGTTAAAGCCCGTTTCATACCGCGGGAGAATGTGCGAAAGAAGCTATCTTTACGCTCGTTAAGTCTAAAGGTTTTTAGTAATTCTTCCGCTTTTTTACGGCGCATACTTTTAGGAACGCCATAAAGCTGTGCCATAAATAGTAAGTTATCGAGAGCTGTCAACTCGTCATAAAGGTTTGAAATTTCAGGAACGACTCCAATATATTTTTTTATCTGCACAATTGCCGAATTAATGTCAAGCCCCAGAATAGACGCTTTTCCTTCTGTGGGCTTGGAGAGCCCCGTAAGCATTCTTATCGTTGTGGTTTTCCCTGCGCCATTGGGACCTAAAAATCCAAAGACCTCACCTTTTTTGACTTCAAAATTAATATGGTTAACGGCAGTAAAACCGTTGTATCTTTTAGTTAATCCTTTCACTTCAATTATTGAATTCATATCTTCATTATATTTATTGATAACCTAATATTTTTCCAAGTTCAATAATACGTTTCCCAAGTTTTTCTAACGCTTCTGTTGCTTCATAATCTTGCTTTATCTCTCCGGCATTAAATGCAACACCTGACAAACCTCTATTCGCCGGAATTATTTCATGTTTAAGAAAAAAGGCATTGATAGCTGTGAGCGCGCTTTCTGCTCCATATTTTCGACCAACCACAATGGCTCCCCCAATCTTATTCTTCAAGAGCCCTATAAGACAGTAAGTTCGATCCATAAATGTTTTCATCTGGGACGAAACATTGTTGAAATAGACTGGTGTGCCGAGAACTATCACATCACATTTAAGGAGCTTCGGGATAATCGGTTTTTGCATATCATCCTTGGTCACGCAATCACCTTCACCCCGGCAATCCTTACATGCCCGGCAAGGTTCTATACGATAATCCGAAAGCTTAATCATCGTTCCACCGATTGCAGAATTCAACTTACCTAACAGATAGTCTGTGTTGCTTTTTTTTCTTGGACTCCCAGATATAAAAACAATATCCATAATCTTAAGTCAACGCTTTTATCCCTCCTTATATATTTTTTGCATCTCACCCAATGCATCTTGAGCCGCTAACACAATCGGATACATAGTAGGCGCGCTTGTTAAATACGGATGAGTAGCCATCTGTAATGTTTCCAATTCAGTTAGAGAAACCCTTTGCTGTATGCCCATGCCGATTATATTGATTATCTCACCAGCCGATATGCCTCCAGAAACCTGACCACCCATAAGTATCCCTGATTGCCGGGAAAAAATCAACTTTACCTTTATTCTATTTACCCCGGGTAAACTTTTCGGATGTTTATCTAAGCCTTCAGTATCTCCTACAATAATTTCAAACCCTTCCTTCTTAGCGCTTGTTTCTGTAAGCCCTGCTGAACCTAAAACTAAACCATCTACATAGGTAGAATAAATTGCGATTGTCCCTTTATTTTCGCGGACAACCTTTAACTGATAAAGATTCGCGCCTGCAATTCTTGCTTCAGCGGTAGCGGTTGAGGCAAGCATAACCACGGCGTCCCTTCGTGTAAAAAAATCCCTTTTCCCTGCACAATCCCCAACCGCAAAAATATCAGAATCAGAGGTACGCATATATTCATCTACCCATATCCCTTTACCCTTGCCCAAGTCTAAACCCGCATCAGTTGCAAGCTTTGTATTAGGAGCTGCCCCTATCCCTAAAATGATACTATCTATTTTTAACACTTCACCGTTTTCAAATCGCACTTCTTCAACTTTAGTTTTACCTGAAATTTCTACGACTCTCGTATTAAGAAGAATTTTGACGCCTTTATTCTTGAGCTTTTCTTCAACTAAAAAAGAAAAATCCTGGTCAAAAGAATGTGCCAATAGACGGGGCAGGGTTTCTACCAGAAATACACTAATACCCTGTATCTTTGAAATTTCATCTGCAAACTCCACACCTATAAATCCCCCTCCAACTATCAAAACATTTTTCGCATTTTTTATTTCTTCAACGCAAGTTTTAAGATAATCCATATCTTTGTATATGGGATATACGCCTTTTTTATCAATGCCGGGGATTTTCGGAATAACGGGAGACGAACCTGTTGCTAAAATCAATTTCTCGTAAACATATTCGCCGTTATTTTTTGTTTGCACGCTTTTAATATTTCTTAGAAGTTTTACCGCTTCATCAACCGCCACTTCAATACCGCTTTTCACCAAACCATCGGTGCTTAAAACATTATCCATGGGGTTTTTTAAGCTGGAAAACATATAGGGAATACCACAGGGAATACAGCCATCCGCGATACTCTTCAACACTAAAATTTTTTTATCCGGGTAGTACCTTTTAGCCGTAAGTGCGCTTATGATTCCGGCCGGACCGGCGCCGATAACAAGAATATCCGCTCTTTTATCCATCAGACATCTCCTCCTTAGTTTTTAATTTTACGCCAATGACCTTCTCAACTCCGTTATTAATCAAATGCCTGGTGCATACAAAACCATACCCGCCATTATTACCTCTGCCGCAAACACAAATTACTTCCTCTGTCGAGAAGTGATATATCTCATTTTTAGCTAAACAATATTACCTTTTAAAAAACAAGGAAATTAAAAATAAAAATGCGCTTGATAAAATAATTAAAAGACCGGCAGGAAAGCCCGTAAAATTAAAAGCTAAGATTCCCATAATACAGCTTAAGCTTCCTAATATTAATCCCCCTAAAGAATATTGAAAAATATTTTTGCTTATATTTCTGCTTGTACACGCAGGAATGGCCACAATGGCAGCTGTCATGAGCCCGCCGACTATTCTAGCGCCTAATGATACAACAAGCGCAATGCAAAGCAAATAAAGGAGATTATTTTTTTTTACGTTAATCCCTTCCGCTTTGGCAATATCTTCGGAGATTTCTACCAGAATAACTTTTTTATAAAATTTCTTTGTTGCAAAAATAATAAACAAGGATAAAATAACGGTAACAATTACTACATTAGGAGATAGTTGCGAAATATCTCCTATCAAAGCAGGTATGGTTTTTTCTTCCGGAATGAATAAAAAGGTAATTGCAACTCCTATAGCAAACACAACGGCAGTCAAAGCCTCCATGGGAAGTTTTGTCCTTATTTCAAATAGCCAAATTAAAATAATTCCCAAAACAACAAAAACAAAAGCTCCAATTGATACATCAAAACCAAAAAGAAAAGCCAAAGCAATTCCCGGTAAAGTTAAATGTCCTAAAGGGCCGGCTACCAGAGCCATTCTTTTAGACAGCATCAATGTACCCAGATACCCTGCCGCTGCTCCTATAAAAGACCCCATTATTAAGGCTAAAACAAGCTTCATATTATCACTTGTGAGTATGTTTATAAAATTTTACTCCTGTTCCATAAACTTCTCTTAAATTTTTCGGAGTTAATATCCTTTTTGGTTTTCCATAGCATAGTTTCTTTTTATTTAAACACAATACATTGTTTGCATGTTCATAAACAACATTTAAATCATGGGTTACTAATAAAATAGTTAAATTTCTTTGTTCCCAGAATCTGTGTAGTAAAGAATAAATTGTTTCTTCACCACCGATATCAATACCATAGGTTATTTCATCAAACAATAAAACATCAGGGTCATCTACCAATGCCCACGCAATTATCATTCTCTGAAACTGGCCTGTAGATATTGCACTAAAGGGTCTTTTTAATAACAACGGATCTAATCCAACTTCTTTAAAAATCTTTAGTATTTTTTTATCTGAAACATCTTTGAATTTAAAAAATTCTTCTATGGTTAACGGCGGCAGATACTTTCTTTGGACTAATTCCTGGGGTGGCAAATAACTGATGTTTTTTGTCTTCCAAACAACCTTTCCTTTATACGGAATTAATCCCAACAAAGCTTTTAACAATGTTGTTTTTCCCGCTCCATTTGGACCCAGAATAATTAAAGTTTCCCCTTGGTTGACGGTAAAATTTATGTCTTTAAGAATTTCTTCCCCGTTAAATTGTATGCTTAAATTTTCTACTTTTAAAATTTCTTTTGGCGTTTTTTCTTCCATTCTATTTTTCTACCTCTACTTCAAGCCTATTCATTTTTGTAATCTTTCTCACCCGCATAAATTGGCACTTTTAGCCAGTTTTTCGGAGGCGTAAATGGGCAAGCGTAATCCTTGCTATACATATTTCACAGCCAGTGCACTTTTCTCTATCAATCCAAGGCATCTTAGCACCTCCTGAAATTTGCAGGAATAGATAGAACTGCTCCCTTATCGGCGCTCTCTACAAAACTGGCATATCTTGCCAACCAGCCTCCGGTTACCTTCGGCTTAAAGCGACCCATTTTCTTTTTTCTATCACTTAATTCTTTTTTTGAGACTTTAACATTTATTTTCTTTTTATTGACATCTATTTCGATTATATCCCCGTTCTTAATTAACCCAATCTCCCCACCGCTGGCTGCCTCAGGAGATATGTGACCGATGCACAAACCTCTCGTCCCCCCTGAAAAACGTCCATCTGTAATTAAAGCTGCCCTTATACCCGCTCCTTTTATCGCTGCTGTGGGGGAAAGCATCTCCTGCATCCCTGGCCCGCCCTTCGGGCCTTCATATCGGATTACAACTACATCACCATCTTTAACTTTATTTTTTAAAATGGCCTCTAAAGCCTCTTCCTGAGAATTATAGACCAGGGCTTTTCCCTCGAATTTAAACATATCTTTATCTACGCCACTTGTTTTCACTACGGAACCATTTCTCGCGATATTTCCAAAGAGTACAGCCAAACCTCCTTCAGGAGAAAAAGCATTATCTGCCGGGCGGATTACTTCTCCATCAGGTTTAGGCGACCTTAAAACATAATCACCTAATGTTCCATAAACAGTTTTAGCCTGAAGTTTCAACTTGGAGCTTCCACTCTCATAAACAGCTTTTAAAATAGCGCCCACGCCTCCTACTCTGTGGAGATCTTCCATGTGAATCTCCGGTCGAGAAGGTGAGACTTTCACCACATTAGCTATCGTTTTAGCCAATTTATTAAGGTATTTGAGGTCATATTCAATGCCTGCTTCATGCGCTAACGCCAACAGATGTAAAACGGTATTAGTCGAGCCTCCCATAGCCATATCCAGGATAAAAGCATTGTCAATAGACGCTCTGGTTAAAATATCCAAAGGCCTAATATTGTTTTTCATAAGAAAAACAATATTTTTGGCGGCGTCTTTAACAAGATTTATCCTTTCAGGATTTAATTGAAATTGTCTTTTTTGCCCCCTTAGTCTGCGGGTAGCCGGGATTGTACCGTTTCCCGGTAAAGCAAAACCCAATGCCTCTCCTAAGCAATTCATCGAGTTTGCCGTAAACATACCGGCACAACTTCCGTAACCCGGACAGGCATCTTCTGCTAATTCTTCTAATTTTTCTTTGCTCATCTTGCCTGCGCTGTATTTACCTACAGCCTCAAAAACAGAAATCAAGTCTGTATTATTTGCTCCGCTAAGCATCGGTCCGCCGCTTATATACATTGAGGGAATATTAATTCTTACCATTGCGTTGTACATTGCGGGCACAATCTTATCGCAATTACCTAATCCGAGCCAGGCATCACAAGGATGAGCCCCAACAATGGTCTCTATCTGGTCGGCAATAAGTTCCCTGGAAGGCAAAGAATACTTCATCCCGAAATGGCCCATAGCAATACCATCCCCAACCGCGCCTCCGATGTTTGCATACCATACATTTACCCCGAGTTTTTCCAACTCTTTTTTTAAAATAGCCCCTAATATATCAAGGTGGGCGTGGCCGGGAATTTGATTTGTATATGAATTTACTAAGGTTACAAAAGGCCTCTTTAAATCTTTAATTGACTTAAGGACGCCTTCGGCAATCATCAAGGAAACTCCCGGCAACATATGCGGCCCTTCTCTAAAAATATTACTTCCTTTCTTTCTAATATTTAAAATGCCTTCATTCACTGCCTTATTTGTCATTTTTTCTAACCCTCCATCCTTTTTTTAGAAAACTTTTTTAGAATCTGTTTGTATAGATAAACGAATTCCTTTTTATATTCGGGAAATGCCTTAACCATAGGTTCTCCTTTAGAATAGGCCATTGCTATTTCTTTTTTAAATGGTATTTTCATCAATACGGGGATATTTTCTTGTTTACAATATTCCTCGGTTTTATTATTTCCTAAATCCGAACGGTTGATTACTACCCCAAAAGGAATTTTTAATTTCCTTATCACTTCCACTGCTAAAATCAAGTCATTTAAACCAAACGGGGTCGGCTCGGTTACAAGAATCGAAAAGTCGCTGTCTTTAACCGAAGTAACTACCGGACAGGAGGTGCCGGGAGGAGCATCGATAATTACAGTCTTCTTTGGATCGATATACTTTTTTACCTGACGAATTACGGGCGGGGACATTGCCTCGCTTATATTTAGTTTACCATGGACGAATTCTGTTTCTCCGCAAACACCCATTTCCACTACGCCAATCTCCCGGTTTACTTCTTTTATCGCATTTTGCGGGCAAAGTTCGCTGCAGGCGCCGCAGCCGTGGCAAAGAGAGGGAAAAACCAGAACGCTGTCTTTTTTGTTGCTATCGCCCGGCGCGATAACGGCAATTGCATTGTAAACGCAAATTTCCGCGCATTTACCGCAGTAATCGCATTTGTCTTCATCGATTTCAGGAATAGGAATGTAGGAGGGCTTCTTTTCTTTTATCTGGGGTTTAAGAAAGATGTGCGCGTTCGGCTCCTCGACATCGCAATCCAACAGTTGAGCATTGGCAAGAGAAAGCGCAAGACTCGTGGCAATAGTTGTTTTTCCGGTACCGCCTTTACCACTTGCAACAGAAATAATCATTTGTTTGTCGTTTCCTATTTCGTCAACCAATCGTCTTTGAATTGCCTATTTAACTTTAACTCTGGATTCATCTTTTCTACATCTTCTCTCTTGAATGAGAACCTATACTCGTCGCAGTAAGAAGCGATAATATTGTAAGCCCAGTTTATCTGTTTGACTTTCTCCAGATATTTCTGATTTTCAGGCGTTTTATCGGGATGATATTTCTTCATCAATTCTCTGTATCTATTTTTGATTTCTTCTTTATTTGCTTTCTCGCCTAACTCCAATATTTTTCTTGCCTTATCTATCTTCTCGAATTTGTCCAATATATACTTACTCCTTTTTGTTTGGAACCTTTGTAATCTTATCTTTCTTATTTAACGTTTCCTGAAATTTAATACACAACCTTTAACCCTGTTATCGTCATGAATTAACTCAGTATGTATCTCCCTTTCAAATCTGAAACCGGCTTTTTCGATTTCCTTTTTGATTTCCTGGTTCGAGGTGACGTCTGTATGCGTAACAAGATGAGTCGGATAAACCGAAAAGAGAGCATTCTCCCTGGCAATTCTCCTGATGGTTTCATATAGTTTCATTCTATCTTTTACGGTACTGCTATTCTTCTTGCCCACTAAATGTATGACGTCATAACATAAAACTACATCGACCGTATTCTCATCTAAAGGGATTTTCGTTTTCTCATTTATTAGTTCAACATTTATTATTCCCTTCTCTTCTAATTTCCTCTTTAGCTTATTCAAAACATTTTTATCTTTATCCACGGCATATACTTTAGCGTTTGCACCTACTACTTTCGAAGCGGGTATTGTGTAATGCCCCTCGCCTGAGCCAAAATCTAACACACTTTGGCCTTTTTTAATGCCAACTCCTTGTAAAAACTTTTCACCGTCTTGCTCTATCCACTTTCTAATATTGCATTTCATCTTAACTGTGCTTTTCTAAAAGTAATCTCTATTCTGAAATTTTTCAGATTTACAGCCGAAAGATTCGTATAAATATTCATATCGGTTCCATTTAAAATATCTTATGGCAAAAAACATTGTTTCGAAAAGTTCTGTTTCTTTATCGGGACACTTTCTTATCACTAATAGTTCCACATCATCGATTTTCATTAGAATACTAAATTTTTCCTCGTCTTTTCAATGTATCTTCATCGCTTATTGGAAAAACATCTTTTACCGCTCTCTTATCAATTTTGCCATCCGGCGTCATATTGTCAGGATGATAAATGTTTTTTTCTTCCATTTGATATCTTTTACAGTTTTTCCAGTTGCTTTCGGTTTTACAATACTCGTTTTCCCATTTTTTACTTAATTTCCCCTGTTTTTCAAATCTTCTCAGAGGACAGAGTCCATACCATCTACATACCATTTTATTGCGGAAAGATTAATTTTAAACAGGTGGCTTTTACAATCACAATCAGAACAACCAAATTTTGCGATAGGTTTACCATGTTTCGATAGTTCTTCTGCGGTTTTACATTCTTCTTCTTTTTTCCCTTTTTTACAATATACTTTATTGATAACGGCATCTCTATTTATAAGCAAATAATCGATATGCCAGAATTCCTTCTTTCTCTTTTTGAGATGTCTCTCGATTCTCTTTTCTATTCCATTTTGAGCGGAGCCAACGTAAATATAGTCACCTTTATCAAACTTAATCTCTCCTAATTTCCCTATCTTTTGTTTGATATTTTTCTTAATCTTAATAATCAAAAGATATATCCCCTTCATAGCATTTTTTATTACTTCACAAACAAAATCAGGTACGGTTTCATTTGAGAATTGTTCCGTCTCCTATCTGAACGAAATCATTTCCAAACTTTCCACGGAAAATTTGAATAGCTTCTTCTCCTGTGCAGTGAGTGGGCCCGACTTTTTCAACGCCCAAATTTTTTAGTTTTTCGGCTATAAGTTTTACTTCTCTTATATCCTTATCAAGAAGATGAAATCCCCCAAAGACCATAAAAATTATATCTTTTGGAAATTCCTCTTTCACTTTCTCAACAATATCAGTAATCAATGGATGAGAGCAACCCGTAATTATAATCAACCCTTCTTTTCCTTTAATTACCATAGCTTGCTCTGAAATGGGATTCCCCCCATATTTTCCTTCTGTCTTACCGGTGATATATATTCCTTCGTCAATTTCTATAAATTCGTTATTTTCAATAAGCCCTCCACCTAAAGAAGTTATTCTCTTTTTCAATTCGTCGCCGAAATCCGAAAGAAGGTATACTTCTATGTTTGAATTTTGTTTAAGAACAGCCTCCAACCCGCCGGTATGGTCAAAATGGTCATGGGAGATTACAAGCTTTGTTATGCTTTTTGGCGAAACGTTGAGTTTATTCATATTAAAGGCGAGAACCTCATTACTTTCTCCGGTGTCAAAGAGTACCTTACCATCGATGAGACAAGAAAATCCCCAGCACATTCTCAAATTTTTATCTACTGTATGATTATCTGCCAATATTTTAAGTTCTTTATCCACTGCCGATCTCCTTTTTCGTTGCTCCAATTACTACAAATGAACCCTGCCCATAACCCTCTCTTATTGGTTCGATCTCTTTTATCTCTGTTAAATTATGAAAGATAGTTTGGACAAAAGTAAAATCTTTAAAATCTGT
>Ga0307431_1000062_pt1 | contig 85662 bp, 75 predicted proteins | sample SalMarWE160170MG_FD_202155 | JGI IMG/M metagenome (GOLD analysis project Ga0307431, IMG submission 202155) | Salt marsh sediment microbial communities from the Plum Island Ecosystem LTER, Massachusetts, United States - WE1603-170 | ecosystem: Environmental > Aquatic > Marine > Intertidal zone >...
TGGCTGGGGAGGGAGGATTCGAACCTCCGATCACGGGACCAAAACCCGTTGCCTTACCCCTTGGCTACTCCCCATTAAAGCTAATAAATTTTATATCAGAACACGCTAAAATTCAAACTAATGGAAGGTTAATATAATAAAAAATGCTTATTGTATTTCTTGTAATGGTAGGACTGATATATATGATTTAACAGGCTTATATATGCTTAGCCATAAATAGCAAGACTATTAGGGGTAGTGTGGGATAAGAAGACCCTGGAAGCTACTTTTTTCAAACCCTCATAAACACCAACTGCGGTCTTTAAATCATCACAGAACGAAAAAACTGTCGGACCACTTCCTGTCATCTGGGTAGCGATGGCCCCCATCCTGCGTGCTATATCTTTTATTCCAATTATTGCTTTATCTTCAATAGTAACTACTTCTTCGAGGTCATTTCTTAATTTTTTAAAGAAATCTCCAAACTTTCTTCCTGTTATATTATTCACAAGCTCCCTGTGTATTGATTCTCTTTCTTCCCCTACAAGGTCAAATTTTTCATATACATCCTTTGATAAGAATTTACCCCCGTTTTTAGCAAGGACAATCCAGTAAAAAGGCAGATGCGGAAGTTCGGAAAGTTTTTCTCCCCTTCCTTCGGCAAGAGCTGTTCCGCCTCTTATACAAAAAGGAACATCGGAGCCAACTTCTCCTGCAAGGTCCGTTAAATCCGAATCATCCATATTAAGTTTAAACAATCTATCCATTGCAAACAGGGTCGCTGCAGCATTCGTGCTCCCCCCTGCAAGACCGGCGCACACGGGAATATGTTTCTCTATATCAATATTTACTGAATATCTTCCCCTTAAATCGTATTTATCAAGAACCAGAGCGGCAGCTTTATGAACGAGGTTTTTCTCATCCAGAGGAATATCTTCATTATTGCATGTAATATAAATTCCATTCCTGCCGGAGAGCTTGTAATCTTTATCTCTTTTTGATACTGAAAAAGTAAGCTCATCGGAAAGGCTTATGCTCTGCATTATTGATTTTATTTCATGATAGCCGTCAGTTCTTCCGTTTTTTGAAACATTAAGATATAGATTTATTTTCCCTGAAGCTCTAAGTTTTATAGTGTTTTCCATTTTTCTCTGCTTAATGATAGCATAATTATCATATATTGGATATCAGGTTTTTATACAGATAAACATAGTCTTCAACTCTCAGCTCTTCTGCCCTTATGTTCTTGTCTTTACCTAACCCGGAGAGCAATTTTATAATTAATTCCACTTTATGGCAATACCCTTCATCGGATTGGGCCAATGAATTAATAAGCTTCTTTCTCCTGTGTAAAAAACAGCCATCAACAAAATTAAAAAAATCCATGATATCAAAGCCCTGACCCTCAAGAAGCCCCCCATTTTTTCTAATTACTTCTATAACCGATGAATCGACAAAAGGCCGCGGTAGAAAACAACTCCGTGAAATCTGGAAGCAGAAATTAAAATCAGCCAGAAAGTTTGCCTTTACCGCATAGGAGCTGTAATTTTTATCCCCCACCGAAGCAAGGAGTCTTTCTGCTATGTCCCTCTGAATAGTCAAAACCATTTTTTTTACCTGCTTTGCCTCGATAAGAATTTTTATAAGCAGGGGTGCAGCAACACTATAGGGAAGATTTGATACGACTTTTCTTATATTATATTTTCCTGCCAGGTTATAATAATCAAGTTTTAAAGCGTCTGTCTGGATCAGCTCCAGTTTAGATTCATCTTTTAAATTCTTATCAAAAATATCCCTGAAAGCTTTAATTAGCATTCTATCTATCTCAACACATATTATCTTCTTTGCAAGCGGCAGCATGACTTCTGTCAGGCTTCCAATGCCGCTACCAACTTCAAGAATTACGTCTTCCGGCCCAACTTCAGCAAATTTAACTATTTTTTTTGCGCTGTTCGTGTCAATTAAAAAATTCTGCCCCAGGTTTTTTTTAAGCCTTATGCCATACTGATTTAAAATTCTTGCCGTATTTCCCGGAGAGCTTATATATGAATTCATTTTTTGGTTGATTAAATTTCTTTTAAAGAAAAGAACTCTTCAGCATTCTTTGATGTAATATCTGCAACTTCTTCGACGCTTAATTTTTTGATTTCCGCAATTTTCTCAGCGACATACTTTACGTATCCCGGATAATTTTCTTTGCCCCGTTTTGCCTGTGGAGCAAGAAAAGGCGAATCAGTTTCTATGAATATCCGCTCAATCGGAATTTCCCTTACGACTTCCACAACATCACGCGCATTTGGAAAAGTAACGATACCGGTAAAGGAGATATAAAGCCCGAGGTCAAGGCACTCATTCGCAAAATCGATACCCCCGGAAAAACAATGAACGACAGCCCTGAATCCTCTGGTGCCGGCGTACTTTCTTACGACATCAAGCGTCTTTTTGTCTCCATCTCTATTATGAATTATCACGGGCATATCATACTTTATTGCAAGCTCTATCTGTGCGCTGAATGCTCTTTCCATATCTTCTTCCGGGACCTGGCTTCTGTAAAAATCGAAACCTATCTCGCCCACTGCCACCAGTTTGCTAGATTTCTTACCATCTCTGCCTTCACTATAATTACCTGTAATATAGTCATTTATCAGGGAATCAAGATTTTTTAAATCTTTTTTTCCAAAATCCCTAACATTGTGGGGGTGTATTCCCGCGCTTGCAAAAACACCCTTGAATCTCTGTGCAAACTCCAGAGATTTCTCGCTACTCTCAAGGTCTATACCGACATTTATTATATACTTAACACCCTCTTCTCTGGATTTTGAAACGACTGCCTCTGGTGTCAGGGTCTTAATCATATCAATATGAGCATGTGTATCTATGTAGTACATATATCCCTTAAATAATAAGTATTCGCAAATCCTGCCTTCAGGATTGCTTCTCCATACCAATCCTCGGGAACAGTATTTCCCTGCTGCCAGTTTTTGAACCACCTTCGAATTTCCCCCACTCCCCATCTTTGGAGAGCAGAACATCTTCAATCCTCTTATTTATTCCAAGCTGGTTAAATATTTTCTGGCAGGTTGAAGGCATGAAAGGTATAAGTAAAATGGTTGACAATCTTATAATCTCTGCTACTTCATAAAGAACCGAATCAAGTTTTCTTAAATCCTGCTCGTTGCTACTTTTTACAAGAGTCCATGGCTGGCTGTCCTCTATATATTTATTTGCTATATTTATAAATTCCCATACCTTAACAAGATAATCAGAGAACCTGAAATCAGCAATATATTCATGCGCCTGCTTTTTTATATCCTCCCATTTTTCTTTAAAATCAATGCTCATGACACTGGCAGGAATTACCCCGTTCCTGTATTTTTCCACCATAACTATAGTTCTTGAAACAAGATTGCCGATATCGTTACTCAAATCCGAATTATATCTTCTTATCATAGCTTCATCGGTAAAGGAGCCATCCAGACCAAAGGATATTTCCCTGGTAAGGAAATACCTTATGCTGTCCACCCCGTACTTTTGTGCGACTTCATCGGGGTCGATGGTGATTCCCTTTGATTTGGATAATTTTTCCTCTCCCATTAAAAGCCAGCCGTGAACAACAATCTGCCGGGGCAAATCGATGCCAAGGGACATGAGAATTGCGGGCCAGATTATTGCATGGAACTTTAATATATCTTTTCCTATGTGGTGCTGCTCGGCGGGCCAGTATCGATTAAATAAATCCGCCTTTTCGGTGCTGTATCCGAGAGCTGAAATATAATTTATAAGGGCATCCACCCATACATAACAAAAATGTTCCGGATCGAATGGCAGGGGAACTCCCCATTTAACAGCCGTTCTTGAAACGCTGATATCCTTTAAGCCGCTTTTTAGAATTCCAAGCACCTCGTTTTTTCTGGCTTCGGGGACTATAAAATCGGGATTATCTTCAATATGCTTTAATATCTTTGCCTCATATTTTGAAAGTTTAAAAAAGTAATTTTCCTCTTTTACGTACTCCACCTCTCCGTTACACTGCGGGCATCTGCCATTGACAAGCTGGGAGTCGAGCAAAAAAGTCTCGCAAGCCACACAATATTTACCTTCATAAGCACTCTTGTAAAGGTCCCCGTTTTCATTTAATTTTGAAAGTATATTCTGGACTATTTTTTCATGTCCTTTTTCCGTGGTCCTTATATAAGAATCATTGCTGATTTCATATAATTTTAAAAGCCTCTTCATATCAGCGGACATCCTGTCAACGTACTCCTGCGGTGACATTCCCTTCCCTTCGGCAGTTTTGGTTATTTTCTGTCCGTGTTCGTCAGCTCCTGTAAGGAAAAAAGTATCCATACCTGAAAGCCTGTGAAACCTCGCAACTATATCAGTGAGTATAAACTCGTATATCTGACCGAGGTGCAGCTTAGCATTCATATACGGAATAGCTGTTGTGATGTAAAATTTCTTGCTTTGCAATATAAACTCCTGTATATATTATTTATTTTTATCCTGACAATTTCACTGCTCTATCATTATTTTTTGCTAATCTTTACTTACCGTCCGGTCATCTAAATTTTCGTTGAAATATTATACAATCTTTGCTTATCTATGTCATATCTTGACTTTATAATTTTAAGGCAATTCTTCTTACTGATTCCATCCTTTAGAAGACGCGAGAACTCCATTTTTATGTCATCATCAGTAAAATTTCTTATGAGTTCTTTTTTATACCCCTCAACAACAAGAACTATCTCACCCTTTATGGCCTTTCCTTTTATTTTTTCAAGAACATAGCTTAACTTTCCCCTTATCGCTTCCTCATGTATTTTTGAAATTTCCCTTACCAGCCCGGCTCTCCTGTCACCGAATCTATCTATAAGTTCGGAAACCATGGTCTCAATCCTTTTTGGAGACTCGTAGAATATAAGAGTGTAGGGGAAAAATGTTAATTCGACAAGTTTGCTTTTTCTTTTTGCTTTTGCCTTCGGCAGAAAACCTACGAAAAGAAAGCTGTCGGTCGGCAGCCCCGAGATAACAAGTGCGCTTACTGCAGCATTCGGGCCCGGAACAACCGTTACCGGGATATTCCTTTTTATACATTCATTTATTATCTTAAACCCCGGGTCCTGTATCGCCGGCACCCCTGACTCGGATACAAGAGCAACATCATCTCCTTTTTCAAGTTCACCTATTATATAACCTATCCTGGCTTCCCTGTTATATTCATTGTAGCTTATGATATTTTTCTTAAAAATACCGTACTTCTGGAGCAGTTTACCCGTGGTTCTTGTATCCTCCGCAACTATAAGGCCCGCTTCTTTCAATGTCCTCAGAAGCCGGAAGCTCACATCCTCAAGGTTGCCTATAGGAGTCGCGCATATAAAAATAGTGCCGCTGATATTGATCCTCCTGCATATAAAGTTTTAACTTCGGAGTTCTGAGCTCCTGAATTAAGCTTCTTAAACTATACACCCTGGAGAACAAAAAATATATTTTCAGCAGAGACTCCGGGATATTAGTATTATAGCAAATTCGAAAAAATTAAAAAAAGATTGCTATTAAAACTATTATTTCTTCAATATTTACATAACAAGCTAAATAAAAAAGGGGCTGCATTTTTAACATTTATTATTAAGACAAAGAATTATTAGATTATTAATAACTTGAAAAAAACCTTATATTAAGTCAGAATTCAAGATATGAAAAATAAAAATCTACCCGGATTTCCCAGAAGGATAATTGTTTCAATCATCATTCTCATCTCGGTCTATTTCCTCGGCTCTCTCGGATACATGATAATTGAGGATATGAATTTTATGGATGCACTTTTTATGACCACCATAACCATTACCACGGTCGGTTTCGGGCTGGTAAAGGAGCTATCGAAAGCGGGAACGGTATTTACTATTTTACTTATTATCATAGGTACCGGTACTGTTGCCTATATATTAATAAACTTAACTGATTTTATCTTAAGTGAGTTTTTTTTTGGAAGATTAGAAAAAAGAAGGAAGTTAAAAATGATTTCAAAATTAAAAAACCATTACATAATCTGCGGCCTTGGCAGGGTAGGGCTTGAAATTGCGAGCCAGCTTTCAGCCAATAATGCTGAATTTATAGTAATTGATGTAAAAGAAAGCCAAATTGAAATTGCGAAACAGAATAACTGGCTTTATATACAGGCCGACGCTTCCAGGGATGATACCCTTATCGAGGCAGGTATAAAAGAAGCCAGGTGCCTGTTCGCTGCACTGGACACAGATGCGGAAAATGTTTATATCACTCTAGCCGCTAAATCTTTAAATCCATCTATTTTTATAGTGGCCAGAGCAATAGTTCACGAAACTATTAGTAAACTTGAAAAGGCTGGAGCAGATAAAGTAGTTTCCCCTCAAATTATCGGCGGAAGGAGGATGGCAGACATGGCTCTACAGCCTTCCATATGCGATTTCATGGATACAGTAATGAAGGTGGAGGAGAGCGAGATTAAACTTGCAGAAATCGAAATTAAGGAAAACAGCAGAATCGATAACATAACTATAAGAGAAGCCGGGGAGAAATATGGCATTGAAGCCCTGATAATATCCGTTATTGAAAAAGGAGAAAAAATTTCGGTTAAAAAAGCAAGTGGAGATACCATTATGATGCATGGCCACAAAATCATTGCTATAGGTACCGGAGACCAGGTAAAGCACCTGACAGACATTGCTACAGGATAACTTTTAAGAAATAGATATTTATTACCTTACATGCCTGCATCTGATTTTATTGAACGCGGTAAATAACGTCACGGCTTAAAGGAATTTTACATAGCAGTAAATTCCAGCACCATCACTAATTTAACTGTTCATTGTACTTATCATCAATAAATACAGCATAGTTGCCACTTAAAAAATATGCTACTCTCTCGCCGATATTTACGGCCTGGTCTCCTATTCTTTCAAGATATCTTGCTGCCATTACGATATTGGTAACGAACTTTATATCCTTTTTTCTCCTGTGATACGAATATAATTTGCTTAAAATCATTTCCTGAATATCATCGACCATATCATCAGACTTACCGAGTTTTAAAGCCAGTTTTAAATCTTTATTTTTAAATGATTCGATAGCAACATTTAGCTCTGATTTGGCAAGGTTGCCCATCTCCAGAACAAGGTCTACTATCTCCCTGTCGGGATAATCTCTATCGTCTTTTGCCAGCCTTTTGACAATTTTAGATATGTCTACCGCAAGGTCGCCAATCCTTTCAAGAGATTTAATTATTACGCCTATTGAATGCAGATATCTTAAATCCTTTGCAACCGGCTGGTGCTCTGCCTGCAGGATTATACACTTTTCCTCAATGGATATGTCGCTTTCATCAATCTCCTGATCTTCGTCTATAACTTTTTGAGCAAGCTCCGCATTCATTTCTACAAATGCTTTTATCGCGTAACTTACAGCCTCCTGGGTTTTGCTTCCCATCAGTATTACGTCATTGCTTATTTCTTCTATTTTTTGTTTGAATGTCTTTCTCAAATTATTCCTTTCTGATCAACCTAAACCGCGTCCTGATAGCGGTCCCGGATACAGCAAAAATCAATACCAGCATTAAAAGTACCAGTGCAGTTCCCCACTGCATATCTTCAGGTGTATTCGTAAGCTGGGTTGCCAGCACATAAAGATGGTATGGAAGTGCCATCACCTGGCTAAAAAGCGAATTCGGTAGATTAGGCTGTGAAAATGCAGCGACCGTAAACATTATTGGTGCAGTTTCTCCTGCTGCCCTTCCTATTCCAATAACTGAACCGGTTATTATACCGGGTAAAGCCCGTGGTAACACCACCTTGATTATTGTTTGCCATCTAGTGGCTCCAAGAGCAAAAGAAGCATGGCGGTAAGAATCAGGAACTGTTTTTAATGCTTCTTCGGTTGATGTTATGATAACAGGCAGTATAAGAAGTGCGAGCGTCAGGGAACCGGCAAGAATCGACCTTCCGAAATTAAGGAACAAAACGAAAAAACCAAGTCCAAATAAGCCAAATACGATAGAAGGCACTCCGGACATATTTATGATTGAAAGCCTTATTATTTTTGTTAACCTGTTTTTTGATGCATACTCATTAAGATAAACCGCCGCAAGTATACCTATAGGAAGCGAGAATAAGAAAGTTCCTATTATCAGATAGAGGGTCCCCAGAATAGCGGGAAAGATACCGCCTTCCCTCATGCCTGCCCTCGGCTTCTGGGATAGGAATTCCCAGTTAATTGCACCACTTCCTTTGATTATCAAATAAACCACTATCCCTATAACAAATGCTATTACTATAAGAGTTAAAAAAAGCAAAATTATATATGAAACTCTTTCTATTATTTTCTTCCTTTTCCTGCTTATTTCTTTTGCTTCCCACATAACGATTTGCTTTCTCTGATTAATTTATATTCAGTACATTATCTATATTTTACTAAACCCCTGTAATTTAAACTATCTTCTAGCTTTCCCTTATCCTGCTTATGAATCTGTCAGATATAAAATTTATAATAAAAGTTATTATAAAAAGTATCAGACCAATTGCAAAAAGAGCCGAATAATGAAGGCCGCCCTGGACAGTTTCTCCCATCTCGGCAGCAATGGTCGCAGTTATAGTTCTGACAGGTTGTAACCACGAAAAAACAATCCTCGGTGAGTTGCCTGTTACCATCAGAACTGTCATGGTCTCCCCTACGATTCTACCAAGTCCGAGCATCACCGCAGCCACCATACCCGATGAAGCCGACGGTATTACAGTGTGTACAGTTGTTTCCCATTTTGTCGCTCCCAGAGCAATTGAAGCATATCTGTATCTGTCAGGGACTGCATTAACTGCATCTTCAGAAATCGATATAATGGTCGGCAAACTCATAAAAGCAAGCATTACAGAGCCGGTAAGAGCAGTAAGACCGATACTTATATTGAAAAGATTCATAATTATAGGAGAAAGTAGCTTGATACCAATAAAACCAATTACTACCGAAGGAATAGTTGCCAGCACCTCAATTATGGGCTTAAGTATTTCCCTTAATACCTTAGGGGCAAGCTCTCCGATGTAAATAGCACTACCAATACCAAGAGGGACAGCGATTACAATCGCACCAAAAGTAACCAGTGCTGAACCGGTCAGCAGTGGTAAAAAACCGAATTTTTCAAGAACTGTGGGAGACCATTTCTCGCCGCCAAAAAAATCCAGGATAGGGTAGGTCGAAAAGAATTTAATAGAGTTTGCAAAAAGAAAAGCCATTATTAAAGCAAGTACAATAATTGAAATTATTCCATTAAGAAAAACAAACTTTCGAATTAAAAAGCTTTTTATTTTTCTCAATTTAATTTCAAATTGCGACATGCTTTTATTTTAAAAGAATTAAAATTTTTTTTCTATAAATTTAAAAAATAATAAAAAACCCGGGCTGTGGGGAAGACTTAATTAAATCTGCCTCACAGCCCAATTTATTTAAAACCCTGTAATTTGTTCACAGATTTTTAAAAAATGAACAAACCATAAGTTTACATCAGTCAAAACTTTATTTAACGGGAACAAACCCTTGTGCCAGGCCTATTTCCTGCCCTTCATCACTGTAAACGAAATCAAGATAAGCTTTGGCTATCGGAGATAATTCCTTATCCGGAGCATAAACATACAGCCCCCTCGATATAGGATAAGAACCATCCTTTACGGTCTCTATGGAAGGTCCCACTCCATCCACTTTTAATGCCTTAAGAGAATCATCAAGGTATCCCATTCCAATATAGCCAATTACATTTTCATTATTTTTAATCTGATTTACCACATCAGCATTTGATTGTAGTCTTAAAGCATTTTCAGTATAATCGTTTCCCTCCAGAGTTTTTCCAAGCTGAACTACTTCCTCAAGGAAGTATTCTCCTGTACCCGAACTTGAATCTCTTGCGACCACGACTATTTCCTCATCATCTCCACCGACATCTTTCCAGTTAGTGGTCTCTCCAACATATATCTTTGATAGTTCCTCTATTGTAATCTCATCCACGGAAACGTTGCTGCTTACAATAACAGATATACCATCATAAAGAACGGTATGTTCCTGGACATTATAACCTACTTTTTTTGCAGCTTCTATTTCTTCATCCTTTATCTGCCTTGACGCATTTGCCAGGTCGTTTATACCATTAATCAAATCAGCAATGCCACCACCCGAGCCACCGCCGTTCACTATTATTGTACCTCCGTATTCATTCATAAATGCGGATGCCCATGCCTCTGAAACCTGAAGAAGAGTTGTAGAACCCGATAATACAAGTTCCTGCCCTTCAAAAGCAGTTCCTTCGACGGATTCATCTCCTTCAGCTACTTCGGCTGCTTCCCCTTCTGATTTTCCACAACCAGAAAATATCATAATTCCTGCAAGCATAAATACTAAGATACCGGTAATAATTGACATTAAAGACCTTTTTTTTCTCATTAACCTACATCCTCCCTTATGCTAATTTTTTTACTTTTTAAAAACAGTGGAATATTAGCATAAAATAATGAATTCCTGGTTAAAAAAGAGTTAAATTAATATTAAAAAAATGTTAAGAACCGTTCGTAATCTTATATCCGTAACCATGTACCGTATGTATGAATCTTTTGCCGAATTTTTTATAATCCATCTTCTCTCTTATTCTTCTTATATGAACATCAAGAGTTCTCGTATCCCCGTAATAATCCTCTCCCCACACTTTTTCTATCAATTCCATGCGGGGAACCAGGTTATTGAGGTTTTTTAATAAATTTAATACAATCTGATATTCTTTTGGGTTAAGGTTAATCTTATTTTCACCAAGGAAAACCTCGTGTTTTACCTCATCGACCAACAGTTTTACTTCATCAAAATCAAAATCTCCCCTGAAAGGCACTTCCGCGCCATAATGAATAACTCCATTAATTCTTCTAAATACATTTTTTACCCTGGCAAGCAGTTCCCTTATCCCGAAGGGCTTGACTATATAATCATCCGCACCCAGTTCCAGCCCCAGAACTTTATCAAGCTCCTCACTTTTAGCGCTCAGTATTATCACCGGGATATCCGCTTTCTTCTTGATTTCCCTGCAGATATCAAGCCCTTCCATGTCAGGAAGCATTAAATCAAGAATTACAAGGTCAGGCTTAATTTGATTTAATTCATCTAAAAAGCTTCTGCCATCCTCGAAACTTTTAACTCTGTAACCATCCCTTACAAGATTATGTTCCAGAATTTCACGAATATTATCTTCATCATCAACTACATAAATTAGCTTTTTATTCTTTTCCATCTTTTAAATAAAATACTATTACTTTTTAGGCATCCTTATCTCGAATAAAGTTTCTTTTCCCGGGACGCTATGGACTTCTATCTTCCCTCCGTGCAAATCTACTGTGTGCTTCACAATAGAAAGCCCCAGACCCGACCCAATCTGCCTTGAAGACTTTGAGCCCTGCCCCCGGTAGAATCTCTGGAAAATATAAGGCAGTTCATCTTTATTTATACCTCTTCCATTATCGCTAAACTTAAGAATTACATCACTATTGCTTTCGCTTAAATCTACTTTTATTTCCGTGCCTCTACCCCCGTAAAATATCGAATTTTCAATTATGTTCCTTACCATCTGGTTAAAAAGCTCTTCATCGGTCTTATAATCAATAACTTTACTGCCGTAATTAAACTTGATTTGAATACCATTCTTCTCTGCAAGAAAATTAAGGGATTTTATAGTTTCCTTTATTAAATCAATAAGATTGTGCTTTCTTTCAAAAAGAACATTTCGCTTAAACTCGATATTTGACAGGTTTAAAACATCCTTAATCAAAAAATTAAGCCTTTCTACCTCCTCAAGGCTCTTCTGCAGATATTCCTGAATCTTCTTTTTGCTTATTGTCCTGTCATCTAAAATAGTATCGATATATCCCCTTATAGAGGTAAGGGGTGTTCTCATCTCGTGAGATATGTTGGCTACAAAATGGCTTCTTAACCTTGAAAATTCCACTTCCTGCGTAACATTCTCAAACAGGACAAGGAGTTTTATGTTTTTTACCCTGTCTGGCTTACTGCCGGAATCACTCGTTATCGGTATGATTTCTACGAGAAAATACCTGTCTTCATCCCCATAAAAGGTAATGTTCTCCCTGCTGTTTTTTAAATAATTAAAAGCTCTGCCTATTAGTTTTTCAAGTTTTTCATTCTTAAAAACAAATGCTGTCTTTCTACCTGTAACTTCTTCCTTCTTCAAGTAAAATGAGTTTAAAAGGCTCTCATTAATTCTATATATCTCTCTATTTTCATCAACTATTAAAGCTCCAGGTCCTATGCTATTAAGAATCGAGTCTACAAGCTTTGCCTCATCTTCGACTGCAGCCCTGAACATTTCAAGCAAATTCTCTGTATCTTTAATAAACAAATCTTCCCCGGTTTCTTCTTTTGCGGAATTATAAAAAGAAACTTTATTCTTTAAAAAGTTCTTATTAGAATTTAGCAACTCATTTATCTCAAGCAAAATATTATTTCTCTTCCTGATATTTATGACCAGAAGAGAAGAAAGCACAGCCAGAAGAACAATTATCAGTATGGAAAAGTACAACAGCACTTGCATTAATAACATTTCATCCAGACTTCCAAATAACAATACAATTCTTAAAAAATTATAGCACATGCGATTTCTTTTAAATACCCTGCAATAGCCCGTTAAAAATGTAATTAAAACAAATATTCCGCAGGTTAATGTAAATCAAAATAAAAGTCCCATTTAACTTCTGGGTTTACTATAGATTGAAAGGAATTTGGAGGATTTTTTAAAGAATCAAACTTACCGGAAAATTCATTATCTTTTCATCACACTTTTAAAAAACTGGTGGCGAGACGCAGAATCGAACTGCGGACACATGGATTTTCAGTCCACTGCTCTACCTACTGAGCTATCTCGCCAGCCGTTTCATAAAACTGGCGGAGCTGACGGGATTTGAACCCGCGATCTCATGCGTGACAGGCATGTGTCCTAAACCGCTAGACGACAGCTCCGCTTTAACCTTTAAACAACTGGTGGGCGTTGCAGGGCTTGAACCTGCGACCCCCTGCTTGTAAGGCAGGTGCTCTCCCAGCTGAGCTAAACGCCCATTTCTTATGGTAGCCTGTAGGAGAATCGAACTCCTGTTGGTAGGTTGAAAACCTACTGTCCTAACCCCTAGACGAACAGGCCTCAAATTGGTGAGCCGTGAAGGGATCGAACCTTCGACACCCGGATTAAAAGTCCGGTGCTCTACCTACTGAGCTAACGGCCCCCTGTCAAAAACCCATAAAAATAATTAAAAAAACCAGAGTACCTGGCTTTCAAATAAATTAGCAAAATTCGAGTTTACTATAGTAAAAACCCATTGTCAACAAAGAGAACCGGAGATTTTTACGATAAATCCCGTGGGGTATTTTTCTTTTTATTACATTTAATTACAGGGGACACTTTACCGACTTTTTCTTTACTCTTGCTTAATAATTCCTCACCCAGGACTTTTGCTTCAGCAAGAGCAAACTTGCTTCTATCAACTAACTCTTTCAGTTTTTCGACAACTTTCTTCCTCGTTTTTAACCCTGACTGAGGGGCAAACAATAATCCAAGTATATAGCCTGAAAAAATTGAAACCAGAATAATTATCAGCGCATCAAACAAATCCTTACCAGTGGATCTCTGATACTGTTCGCTCTCTGAATTCTTACCAATGTTTCTTTCCATTGACAACACCCCTTCTCAGGTAAATTATCAATTAATAATTATAAACTATTTAAGACTTATATTGAACACATCAATATTATTGAAATAATAATCCATGACTTACTAAAAAATCAATTCTTAGCTCATTCCAACAAATATTCTATAACTTCGACCCAGCCCCTGTTCATAATTCCATCCGCAACATACACATTATCATACTTAATCAACTCACCTGAAGACATATATTTTTTATTTTCCAGGGCATTTCCCATTAGAAAACAATATTTAACCTGCCCCGCCATTTTTAAATCTTCAATTGAATCTCCCAGGGCTATACAGTTCTCGGTATTAAAATTTCTTATTTTTTTATCAAGTTTTACCCCACTTGATTTATTAATACCAACCGGGATTAACATATAAATATTCAATCTCTCTACATCAATATCCAGCTCCATAAGTGATGAAAATCCATTATTGACAATAACCAGGCCCTCGTAACCATTACTCCTAAGTAAACTATTAGCCATATCGATATCTATTTCACCAAAAAATAAAGCACTATATTTCCTCTGTCTGCTCCATTCTATTTTGCTTTCTATCTTACCCGGAAATGCTTTTTTAAACAGTTCAATAATTTTAATTAAATCCTTTCCGCCATTAACTGTGTCATAAATATGTCCATTAGTATCAAATGTGTTGTACACCCTTTCCCCCAGATTATAAATCAGCTCGGAACCAAGTTCCGCAATATAATTTCTTAACCCCATCATCTGCACATTGCATCTTAACTGATACGCATTCCTTCCGGATACAGGAACAACATCTATATTCCTATCTTCCAGTCCTGTCAGCAAATTAATCACATCAAAGTAATAATTATTTTTATAATCCCTTATAAAGCTACCCCTGTCATTTAACAAGGTCCCATCAAGGTCCGTATATATGACCTTAAGGTCACTTAAATTCTCTTTTATCTCTTTTTTATAATCCTTAAAAAATTTATAACTCATTTCATCTTGCTTTCATTTTTATAAACATATTTTTTACAGTACCTGTTCAGACCGATATATTCCCGGAATTTTTCCCGGGATTCCTGTGACTCAACTCTAATTCACTTAAATTCCGGAAGTTCCAACCTGAGTAATTATAAAGTTATTCTCAAAATTTTCAATTTAATTTCGGCGTTCTTTTAAAAACCATCTCTTGTAATGTCTTCCTTACCCATAGGATTATCGTAGAAGAAGGCATGAAGCTTTATTGAATTCCATGGAAAAATATCCATTATCTAAAAAAACTAGTGAAATTCAGAATGTACTTTCATAAAATGAAGAACATCGCTCTTTGTTATTATCCCCTGAAGCTTATCTCCAGACATTACCACCAGATGTCCGAGGTCATTTTTTATCATCCTCTTTATTGCCCCGGATATCTCCATTGAAACATCAACCTTTTCTTCTTCTGAAATTTTCTTTACCACACTTCCCACCCAGGTATCTGACCATTCCTCTTTCGGAATTTCTTTTACGTCATGTATGGAAACAACGCCTATGAGTTTCTGGTTTTTTTTGTTCTCTATAACTGGAAATCTACCAAATCTATATTTCATAAAATAATCATCCACAAGCTCCTGCAATGTTATATCTCTGGTTACAATAATAACGTTTTGATTCATAACCTCTTCTACTTTAATACCCTTTACAGAAGTTTCAAATACAGTCTGCTGGTAACCTGACTGTGCGGATGATTGTAAGAACCATCCTATAAAAGCAAGCCATAGCCCACTAAAATTACCCATGAATATAAAAAACACACCTGCAGCAATCATCATAAACCCCAGAATCCTTCCTGCTGTTGACGCTATAAAAGTTGCGCGCTCAAAATTTCCAGTCGACTTCCATATAATAGAACGCAAAACCCTGCCACCATCCAGAGGATAACCCGGAAGCAGATTAAAAACTGCAAGAATCATATTAATAAGAGCCAGATACCTGAAAGGCTCTTCTACCGGAGCATAACCTCTTGAGAAAAACCATATAATACCAAAAAATATACCCAGCACGATACTCGCAGCCGGCCCGGCTATGGCCATTATGAATTCATTAAAAGGAGTTTCCGGCTCCTTTTCTATCTGCGCCATGCCTCCAAAAAGAAAAAGTGTTATCCTCTCCACCGGTATTCCCTTGCTTCTTGCAACCAGAGAATGACTCATTTCATGTACAAGCACCGATGCAAAAAAGAGAAGCACCGTTACAATAGTAATTAATGCCAGCATACCTTTACTCACTGACGGAAGAACTTCAGGGAAATAAAAGAAACCAAAATAATAAGAAAAAAGCGCAAATACAATAAACCAGCTATAATCAAGCCTGATTTCTATACCGAATATTTTAAATAACTTTAACGAAGACCTAAACATTTATTAACTCCTTAAATTTGACTTACAAATTTTATCCTGCAGTGCATTCCAATATCAATTCTATAATAAAACCCGGAGACATTAAAACTTATCTAAATTATAACCTATTTATATTAAAATAAAATGTTCATCGCTTACCCTTTTTTATAATTAATAATGCTTTTTTAAGTATAAACAAATCAATCATAAAATATGATAGAATAAAAACATGATAATATAACCTGAAAAAATATAAGATTAAACCATGGAGCTTACTCAAAGACTGCTATCAGAAATAAAATTTGACCCGTCTGCCTTCGCGCTTGATATAATAATACCCTGCACCCTGGCATTACTATTCGGAGGCATAATAGGCCTCCAGAGAGAAAAAGCAGAAAGACCGGCAGGGCTCAGGACTCACGCTCTAGTATGTCTCGGTTCAACAGTTTTTACTCTCATATCCTATATGGGTTTTTCTTCAATTGGCTACGGAAGTGTTGACCCTTCAAGGGTAGCAGCAGGTATCATAACTGGAATTGGCTTTATAGGTGCGGGAGCAATTTTCAGACAGGGAACACTCATAAGAGGGGTTACCACCGCTGCCAGTATATGGATAGTATCTTCAATTGGTATGGCCCTCGGTGTTAAATTATATTATCTTGCAATGGTGGTAACCGTACTTGGCTTTATTACTCTCAGTATACTTAAATACTTTGAGGACAGGCTGATAAACGTACCAAAATATTCCCTTAAAATAACTACACCGGATAGTTTTACCGACCTGAATAAGATAATAAATATAATAAGAGAAGAGCACATAGAAATAAAAAGCAAAGAATATAAACATGATAGTGAGAAACACAAAAAATTTTTTACCATTAGCTTCACCAGTAAAAATATTGATATATCTACCATTATAATTAAGGAACTCAGCAAATTAGAAGAAATAGAAGAAATAAATATTTATTAAATCTTTAATATGAATTTATCCAATATTTTCTTATCGCGAGAGACGAATTAAATTCACTTGATTTGTCATAGATATGAAATTTATCGCAGACATAATGGTTGGAAAACTTGCCAGATACCTCCGCATGGCAGGTCATGATGTCCTATATGATAATAAGGCAAGTGACAACCGGATAATAGAAATTGCCAGAAAGACAGGCAGAACAGTTTTGACCAGAGATACTCTCATGCTAACAAGAAGAGAATTTAAGAATGGAAACATAAAATACCTGTGCATAAAAGATGACAGCCTGAAAAAACAGCTCGAGCAGGTCGAATCAGAACTTAAAATTTCACTGGAACCAAATTTAATAAGATGCATCGAATGTAACCAGAAACTCGTAAAAGTAAAAAAAGAAGACCTTAAAGATAAAGTGCCCCCATATGTTTTTAAAACACAGAAAAATTTTATGTACTGCAAGAAATGCGACAAATATTACTGGAGAGGTACTCACTATAAAAATATAAAAAAATCCTTTCTTAAAATAGAAAAAAATAAAGACTAATTCAAATAGAGTTTTTTTTATTTAACATCTATAATTCAGACTACTAATAAAAACGTTAATATAATAACAAAAAACCAGAAGCCAATTAATTTATAATAAACATTGTATTTTTTAATGAAATTCTAAGGTAAAAAAATGACTGTCACTGTTAAAAATCTGGCAAAAATAATATCTGAATTTTTCTGCAGCATCCCCGGAATACTTTTCATAAACTTTTATAAACTCTTCACCAGGACAAAAGTCATTAACCAGAGAAGGATTCCTTTCAACAAATCTGCTATCTTTGCAATAAACCACACTGCAGATGCCGACCCTGTAATACTCCTCGCAGCAATTAAAAAGAAAATCTTCTTTCTGGCTGAAAGCGAAAATTTTGGAAACTGGATTTCCAATTTCTTCATGAGACGATTTGCAAACTGCGTACCTCTTTTCAAACAACAGTTTTTAAAAAATGTTAAGAGCTTTAAAGAACTTTTCAGTATTTCCAAAGACAAAAACATCTTTTTTGGCATATTCCCCGAAGGTGAGCTGAATAAGAGTTCTGAATTTAAAAAATTTAAAAAAGGCGCTGCTTACTTTAGCTATAAAACAAAAATTCCTATAATACCTGTTTATATGTACAATATGAACAAAGCTCCCGAAAGTAAAAGATGGGTCTGGACCAATAAAATTACAAGGGGGATAATCTCGCTTATAATGAACTCATTTAGAAAAATAAATATATTTATAGGAGAACCAATTGACCCCATCGCAAAAAATATAGTAGAGGATTTTAAAGATTTTACAAAGCCTGCAACCTATAAAAAAATCATAAATAATATTAATGACGCCCTTGAAGAAGAATTCCTTTCACTCAAAAGTGACGCTTATGAACTATCCGGGTTGCCAGAAAAAAATGATGCAGGCGAAGAACCTATAGACTCCTGAATCTCAGCAAATACTCTCCAGCCAGGAAAATTATTTTTTATAAATCACGGAAGTAGCGGTTCTTTTTTAATTCTACAAGCTCCCCGTTTAGTTTCTCCCATTCACTTATCCTGGCATCAAGTTTTTTCTTTAGATCAGCATACTTAAAAAATAATGGATTTTCCCTGGAATTTTCCTTCTGAACTGCATCGCTATCAATCTGACTCATCAGCGCTGCCAGTTCATTCTCAAGTTTTTCTATTATATTTTCACACTCATTAATTTTAACTGTTACTTTATGCAAATACTTATAAAATTCTTTTCTTTCAAGATAGTCACCCTTTCCCTCACGGGAAGACTGGCTTTTTGTTCCACTGCCAGTTTGAGTTTGTTTAATCTCAAGTTCCCGGAGAGATGCAATTTGCCTCTTCTCGAGAAATTCTTTTATACCTCCCAGGTATTTTTTTATTTTACGGCCCCTGAATTCATAGACACTGCCTACAATACCATCCATAAACTCCCTGTCATGTGAGGTAAGTATCACGGTGCCTTTAAAATTCTTCAGCGCCTTCTTCAAAATATCTCTGGAGCGCATATCAAGATGATTGGTTGGTTCGTCAAGCACAAGTAAATTAAACGGCTCCAGCAGTAACTTTATCAGTGCGAGCCTTGACCTCTCTCCACCGGATAGAACTTTTACTTTTTTATCAATATCTTCGCTTCCGAACAGGAAGGCACCAAGAAGAGACCTTAGCTTAACTCCTGAATTGGCAGGAGCAACTCTCTCGATAGTTTTTATTACAGTTATTTCTCCATCCATAAGCTCATCCTGGTTCTGCGCAAAATAACCAATTTTAACATTATTCCCTATTTTAAGTTCACCTTTAAAATCAAGCTCACCTACAATAATACGGGACAACGTAGTCTTTCCCTCCCCGTTTCTACCAACAAAAGCAACCTTTTCACCCCTCTCTACCAAAAGGTTCACATCTTCAAGAACGACTTTACTATTAAAACTCTTTGACAGATTTGCAGCATCTATAACCACGCTGCCAGAGCGCGGTGCATCAGGAAATCTTATTCTTATTGCCTTTAAATTATCTTCATCCAGCTCGACAGGAGGTAGCTTCTCAAGATATTTTATGCGTGACTGCACCTGCCGTGCTTTGGTCGCCTTATACCTGAAGCGTTCAATGAATAAACTTGTCTTTTTAACTTCCTTCTGCCGGTTTTTATAGGTCGCAAGCTGTATTAATTTTTGTTTTTTTCTCAGTTCGGTATATTTTGAATAGGGAACCATATAATCATAAATCCTGCCCTGTGAAATTTCTATGGTCCTTTCTGTGACATTGTCCAGAAGCGCTCTATCATGACTTATTATAATAACCGCTCCCTGATACTCAGATAAGAATTGCTCCATCCACCGAATTGATTCGATATCAAGGTGATTCGTAGGCTCATCAAGAAGCAGCAGGTCAGGATATTTAAGGAGAATCTTTGCCAGCTCAATTCGCATTCTCCACCCACCGCTAAATTCCCGGGTATGTCTTGTTAAATCTTCAGGTTCAAATCCAAGGCCTGCCAGTGTCTTTTCGATTTTCTGGTTTATTTTTGACACACCCAGTATCCTGGCTCTTTCATTCATATCGTACAACCTGTCAATTAATTTTAGATAACCTCTGGAATTACAATCGGTTCTCTTCTCTATATCACTATTTAACCGGGCAATTTTGCCTTCCAGCTCAAGAGCCTCTGAAAAAGAAGTTTTTACTTCATTAAAAAGAGTTCTGCTGTTTACATGTTTCATCTGCTGTGGAAGGTATCCAGATGTCAGATTAGATGGTCTGGCAATAGTTCCAGAATCTGGTGTCTGCAGACCAAGAATAATTTTTAGCAAAGTCGTTTTACCCGCACCATTATTTCCGACAAGCCCAACTCTATCTCTGGGATTTATCTGGAAAGAAATATCATCAAGTAATTTCCTGCCGCCAAAACCCAGGCTAATATGATTTACTGATATCATGATTTCTTTTGAGAAATGATTATCCTTATTTCTTAACCTTAAAATCAAGCAGTTTTCCTTCAGGACCGGTTACATCTACTATTACTGTGTCTCCTTCCCTGACCTCCCCGCTTAAAAGTTTCATTGCCAGAACATTCTGTACTTCATTCTGGATAACCCTTTTTAATGGTCTTGCTCCATAAACAGGGTCAAATCCTTCTTTTGCCAGAATCTCCCTGGCTTTATCGGTTACTTCAAGAGAAAGCTTCTTTCCCCTCAGTGTTTTTTTCAGTTTTTCAATTTGAATCTCAACAACCTTTTTTATCTCATCGATACCCAGCCTGTGAAATATAATTATATCATCAACACGGTTTAAAAATTCAGGCTTGAAGCTGGCTTTCATAGCTTCGGTTATTCTTTCTCTCATTTCCTCTTCATTTTTTTCGCCAAGCTCGGTTATCCACTGACTGCCGATATTGGATGTCATTATAATTAATGTATTTTTAAAATCAACCGTCCTTCCATGCCCATCGGTAAGCCTTCCATCATCCATTATCTGAAGTAATATATTAAAAACATCGCCGTGAGCTTTTTCAATTTCATCCATAAGTATGACGGTGTACGGTTTTCTTCTGACAGCCTCGGTAAGATATCCACCCTCTTCATAACCAACGTAACCCGGAGGTGCGCCTATTAGTCTTGAAACAGTATGTTTTTCCATATACTCGGACATATCTATCCTTACCATAGCCCTTTCATCATCAAATAAAAACCCTGCGAGAGCTTTTGAAAGCTCTGTTTTACCAACACCGGTGGGACCAAGGAATATAAAAGAACCAATTGGCCGGTTGGGGTCCTGAAGTCCCGCTCTTGCCCTTCTTATAGCATTTGAAACCGCAGTTATAGCCTCATCCTGGCCTACAACTCTTCTTTTCAACCTGTCTTCCATATGAACCAGTTTTTCAATTTCAGCTTCCATAAGTCTTGTAACAGGGATACCTGTCCACTTTGAGACTGTCTCTGCAATATCCTCATCATCCACTTCCTCTTTTAACATTTTATTTCCCTTTTGAAGCTCCAGGAGCTTTTTATTATCTGCATCCAGCTTTTTCTGAAGCTCCAGAAGTTTCCCGTATCTTAACTCCGCAGCCTTCTGGAGGTCCGCATCCCTCTCGGCATGCTCGGCTTCTATCTTTGCCTTTTCGATTTCCTCTTTTATATTCCTTATACTGCTTATTATTTCCTTTTCCTGCTGCCAGTGGGCTTTCATTGCATTTGACTTTTCTTTAAGGTTGGAAAGTTCTTTATTTATTTTTTCCATCCTCGAGATGGAATTCTTATCTTTTTCTTTTTTTAAAGCCTGGATCTCTATCTCATATCGTTTAATTTTTCTCTCTACCTCATCAATTTCGGTGGGCATACTGTCAATCTCTATCCTCAGTCTTGAAGCAGCTTCATCTATGAGGTCAATAGCTTTATCAGGCAGGAATCTGTCAGATATATATCTATCAGAGAGCACTGCGGCAGCGATAAGCGCTGAATCTTTTATCCTCACTCCATGATATACTTCATATCTTTCCCTGAGTCCCCTTAATATTGAGATGGTATCCTCCACCGATGGTTCGTTTATCTGTATGGGCTGGAATCTCCTTTCAAGAGCAGCGTCCTTCTCAATATATTTTCTGTATTCATCAAGAGTAGTGGCACCTATGGCATGAAGTTCGCCACGGGCAAGCATGGGTTTCAGCATGTTAGATGCATCAACCGCACCCTCCGCTGCTCCTGCGCCCACTACCGTATGAAGCTCATCCAAAAATAAAATTATGCTACCTTCCGCCTTTGATACTTCTTTTAGTACCGCTTTTAGCCTGTCTTCAAATTCGCCCCTGTATTTGGAGCCAGCAACAAGGGACCCCATATCAAGAGCCACTATTTTTTTATTTTTTAAGCCTTCGGGAACATCACCTGACACAATTCTATTAGCAAGCCCTTCAACAATAGCAGTTTTTCCTACCCCCGGGTCTCCTATAAGAACAGGATTATTCTTTGTCCTCCTTGACAGTACCTGTATTACCCTTCTTATTTCGTCATCTCTGCCTATTACAGGGTCAAGCTTGCCCTTTTTTGCTACATCAGTAATATCCTTACCGTATCTTTCAAGCGCCTGGTACTTATCTTCGGGATTCTGGTCCGTTATCCTCTGACTGCCCCTTATACTTACAAGAATTTTATATATACTATCTTTTGTTACACCATAATTTTTTAAAAGCTTACCTGCCTCACCATCACTTCCTGCAAGTGCTATTAAAATATGTTCTGTTGACACATATTCATCTTTTAATTGCAATGCCTCATCAAAAGCGCCATTTAATATATTGTTAAGACCGGGAGTTATATATAACTGTGTGCCCTGCCCGCTTACTTTTGGCTGCTTCGCAATAAGATTCCCCACCTTATCCAGCAAGTCATCCGGGTTGACCTCGAGTTTTTTCAGTATAGGAATTATTATTCCCTCTTTCTGCTCCAGTAATGCAGAAAGGAGATGGATATCATCAACACTCTGATTGCCATTCTCAGAAGCTATTCTCTGCGCATCTGACAATGCTTCCTGAGCTTTTATTGTAAATTTATCTATTTGCATATATTTCTACCATCCTGTAATTGTATAACTTATGAATTGCGCCCATAAAAAATCAAACGATTATACCGGCTCTCGGGTTTTCATTATAAACTTCCAGAAATTTATCAAAATGTTTTTTCTGCTCCAGACTCAAGCCCTCCGGTATCACTATCTTAATCTTCGCATAAAGATCACCATAGCCACCGCCTTTCAGCTTTGGCATCCCTTTGCCTTTTAAACGGAGTGTTTTTCCTCCCTGGGTTCCAGGGGGCACCTTTACCATAACACTGCCATCAAAAGTTGGCACCTCTATCCTTGCACCTTTATATGCCTCTTTTACAGTAACCGGAATCTCACAGTAAAGGTCGTCTTCTTTTCTGGTAAAAAAATTATGTTTTGCAATATTTATAACCAGATACAGGTCACCTGCCGTGCCTCCTGCCGATGAAGGGCTCCCCTCTCCGGCCACTCTTATCTTACCGCCATCCTTGATACCCTCTGGAATCTTAATATTTATAGTTCTTGTCCTGCCGCCCTTCTGCATTTTAAACGACCTCTGCGTACCGGTGTAAGCTTCCCTCAATGTTATTCCCAGACTGGATTGCATATCCTGTCCTTTCCGTGCAGTAGCTTTCGTTCTTCCGCCAAATTTTGAGCCGAAATTACTTGTAAATCCAGAAAATCTCTCGTTCGCTCCACTGCCAAAGAACATTTCAAAAAAATCCGAGAACCCGCTGCCAAGGTCTTCAAAGCTAAAACCCTTGTTTCCAAAGTTATAGGTATATGTCCTGCTACCTCCTGGCCACCCTGTACCCGCACGTGCATACTGTTTCCAGTTAGCCCCAAGCTGGTCGTACCTTTCTCTCTTCTGCGGGTCTTTTAATACTTCGTATGCCTCTCCAATCTCTTTAAATTTCTCTTCAGCCCCGGCATTACCGGGATTTGCATCCGGGTGATATTTTCTTGCCAGCTTTCTGTAAGCACTCTTTATTTCCTCCTGAGAGGCTTTCTTATCTACTCCAAGTATCTTATAATAATCCTTATATTCAACCATTTATATCCACCTTTAGTCTTCATAAATATGCTGCCCATAACTTTAGTTATGGGCAGACATATGAAGTTTGAACTTTATAAACCTGTAAAGTTTTGTTCAGTACTTTTACTCACCTTTTATCGCTATCTTCTTTGGTTTCTTGGCTTCTGACTTGGGCAGGGTTATCTCCAGCACGCCATTTTTATAAGTAGCTCCGACCTGGTCAGATTTTACCGGAACTCCTATGCTGAATGACCTGTAGAAAGAACCATAATTCCTTTCAACCCTGACATAATCTTTATCCTTTTCTTCTTTCTCTTCTTTTCTCTCACCCTTTATTACAAGCTGATCTTCATCCACTGATACATCTATGTCCTCCATCTTCATTCCGGGTAAATCTGCCTTTATCAGTATTTCTTTATCTGTCTCCTTAATATCTACATCCGGAGCCCATACTGTTGACTTTCTGGTGCTTTTGTCTCTCTCCGTAATCCCTTCGAACCACCTGCCTATCTCATCACGAAGCTGAACCATGTCACTAAATGGATCCCATCTAACTATTGGCATATAAATGCACCTCCTTTTAAAATCTATTTAGTTTTTTTACCCATCTTTTTTATCTTCGTCATCCTTTGCTTCAAATTCCGCATCTATCACTTCTTCTTCATTGCCTCCCTGCTTACTTCCTTCCTGCTGGCTTCCTGATTCACCGCCTGCAGTTCCTCCGCTTCCCGGCCCGGCTCCTGTACCTGTTTGTGCGTAAAGTCTCTGTGATAATTCATTCTGCAGATTCTGTAATTTTTCTGTTTCTCTCTTTATCTCATCGGCGTTGTCCGACTCAAGAGTTTTTCTTAGAACCTTAACCTGTTCTTCCATTTTGGTCTTCATATCCGCAGGAACTTTTCCGCCAACTTCCCTCATTAACTTCTCCGTAGCGTAAATCAGATTGTCAGCGATATTCCTGGCATCTACAAGACCTCTTTTCTTCTTATCTTCTTCTGAATGCTCCTGCGCTTCTTTAACCATCCTCTCAATTTCTTCATCAGAAAGATGTGATGTCGCAGTAATCGTAATTTTTTGCTCTTTGCCTGTAGCTGTGTCTTTTGCTGAAACATTAACTATTCCATTTGCATCAATATCAAAAGCTACCTCTATCTGCGGAATCCCTCTTGGAGCAGGCGGAATTCCATCAAGCCTGAATCGGCCTATGGTTTTATTATCTCCGGCCATGTCACGCTCTCCCTGAAGCACATGGATATCCACGCTGGTTTGATTATCTGCAGCAGTGGTGAATATCTCACTCTTCTTTGTCGGTATGGTCGTATTTTTCTCTATTAATCTGGTCATCACGCCACCCAGGGTTTCGATACCGAGAGACAGAGGCGTTACATCAAGAAGAACTACATCCTTTACATCACCTTTCAATACGCCTGCCTGAATAGCCGCTCCTACCGCGACTACTTCATCAGGATTTACGCTCTTGTTGGGCTCTTTTCCAGTATAATCTTTTACCATTTGCTGTATAACCGGCATTCTGGTTGCTCCACCCACAAGAATTACCTCATCAAGATCACCTGTCTTTAGCCCCGAATCACTTAGAGCTTTCTCGAGAGGTTCCTTGCACCTATTCGTGAGGTCTGCTGTCAGCTGTTCAAACTTTGCCCGTGTTATCTTAACATCAAGATGTTTTGGACCATTTGCATCGGCAGTTATAAATGGGAGATTTATGCTTGTTTCCATAACTGAAGATAATTCCACCTTTGCTTTTTCCGAAGCCTCTATAAGCCTCTGGAGTGCCTGCCTGTCTCCTCTTAAATCAATACCCTGCTCTTTTTTAAATTCATCAGCAACATAATTCATAATCCTATCATCATAATCGTCACCGCCCAGATGCATGTCACCATGGCTTGCTTTTACTTCAAATACACCTTCTCCAACCTCCAGCACCGATACATCAAACGTACCGCCTCCAAGGTCAAACACCAGGATTTTCTCCTCTCTCTTCTTATCCAGCCCGTATGCGAGTGATGCCGCTGTGGGTTCGTTAATTATTCTTAAAACATTAAGGCCCGCTATCTTTCCAGCATTTTTCGTTGCCTGTCTCTGGGCATCATTAAAATAAGCAGGAACGGTAATAACTGCATCAGTAATGCCTGTTCCGAGATAGCTCTCGGCATCTGCCTTTAGCTTCTGGAGCACCATTGCAGATACCTCCTCAGGAGTATAATCCTTACCGCCCATTTCTACTTCTGCCAGATTATTTCTACCCTTTTTAACCACATAAGATACTATTTTTCTTTCACTTTCCACTTCACTGTATTTTCTTCCAACAAACCTCTTAATAGAATAAATTGTGTTTTCAGGGTTTAATGCTGCCTGTCTCTTTGCAAGCTGTCCCACCAGCCTTTCACCTTTTTTAGTTATAGTCACTACCGAAGGTGTGGTCCTGCTTCCTTCACTATTAGTAATAACAGTGGGGCTTCCGCCTTCCATAACTGCTATACATGAATTAGTAGTACCTAGATCGATTCCTACTGCTTTCGCCATAACAATACTTCCTTTCTAAATAATTCCATTTTTTACGATAAAACTGGGTTTGTAACCTGATTACTCTTCTTCCCTGTCTATGTTCATAAGATAATTTTTAAAACAATCAACTATCTCTTCGGGACACTTTCCAAGAATCACGTTATCTCTTCTTTTTATCAATATAATTATCGACTTTAAGTTCATTCCTTCATCGTACATAAGCTCTCTCACGTACTCCAGCCATCTGATATCTGCCTTCGAATAATACCTTTTCCTTCCTCTCCTTAATGGCCTTACCAACCTGAACTTCTCATAATAGTATAGTGTCCTGCTGTTAACTCCCAGGAAATCAGCTACAAGCTCTATTGGATAACTTTTATCATATTCATCAAACAAATCCACCACCAGCCTTTTATTTGATTTAATTCTAATAAAAAGTGTCAATATTGTCAAGTAATTATGAATAATTTTTGATTTATTTTTTAAAATATTTTTACTAAAAAGTAAAATGCTTTTTACTTTAAATTATGATAACTTCTTGAGCTTAAAAATCAAAGAGATTTATACATGATATATTACATTGGATTATGATTATTATTAGTCGTAGTGCAGAAAAAATATATTTTACAGGATTTGATTAAGGAAATTTGATATACTAAATATATAATTACTGTTTCTATTTCCTACAATAAACAGTTTCCCCTCTTACAATAGTTCTTCTTACTTCCAATCTGTTATCAAGAATAACTATATCGGCATCCATGCCCGGCTCAAGACTTCCTTTTTTATCCTTTATTCTCAGACAATTTGCGGGATTTATGGTAACCATTCTTATTGCATCTATCAATGATATTCCCGTAATATGTACCATATTACGTACAGCTTGATCCAGGGTTAGTATGCTCCCGGCCAGCGTGCCATCCGCCAGTCTTGCCTCACCATTCTTAACAGAAACCTCCTGTCCGCCCAGTTCATATAAACCATCAGGCATACCTGCTGCCCTCATAGCATCTGTAATAAGGACTATTTTTTCCATCTCTTTTATTTTAGTTACCATCCTCATTGCCAGAGCATGTAAATGTATCCCATCAGAAATCATTTCAACTATTAATTCCGGAGAGAATAGCGCAGCACCAACAACCCCGGGACTTCTATGACTGAAGCCTGTCATAGCGTTAAATATGTGAGTAACATGATTTATTCCTGCTTTAATTCCCTCCTGTACCTGTTCATATGTCGCACCAGTGTGGCCAATTGAAGCAATAATGCCATTTTTACGCAGCCATTTTATAAGACCAAGCGCTCCGGGCATTTCAGGTGCAATAGTAGTTATACGAATAATATTTCCTGAAGCTTTATTAAATTCTACAAACTCATCTATAGAAGCGTTTCTTATATCCTCCTCCTTCTGCGCTCCTTTTTTTATTGGATTTATATAAGGACCTTCAACGTTTGCTCCCAGAACTTCAGCGTAACCGGTACCTTTTACAAATGCTTTATTTATGCTTTCAAGACTTTTTAAAATCCTATTTTTGCTCATAGTCATAGTTGTGGGTAGAAAAGCTGTGGTACCAAACCTGGAATGTGTCTTTGCTATTTCTTTTATCGCCTCGTAACTTCCATCCATGGCATCGAATCCTCCACCTCCATGAACATGTATATCTATAAAACCCGGTACGATAAATCCGTCTCCAGTGTTGATAATTTCTGAATTTAAAGACCGGGTAACATTTTTTTTATCATCTATTGCAGAAATTTTCCCGTCCTTTATAAAAACAGCCCTTTCCTCAATAAGCTCAAACGGGGTTATTATAGTGCCGTTTAGAATTATATCTTTACCTCTATCCATTTAATTAATTTCCTTTCAAATTTTTAATTAAATTGAAAAACTTAACTTTTATTAATATTATTTTCTATTATTGGCAGGCTTGCTGCAGCGATTGATTGACCCACCCTTCTTATGGATTCATCGGGAAGATTTAAAGTAATTTTCTTATAAAGTTCAGGAAACTCTTTTTTCAGAACTTCTTCAGCTTTCTCCAATATTATATGACCGCCCTGTCCGGAAGTAACTCTCCCCAGTATAAGAACAGTCCCTATCTCATAAAAAATCGCATAATAAGCTATGCTGTAGCCCAGGTAGCAACCAATAGTTTCAAAAATTTTCATTGCAGATTCATTACCTTTTTTAATCATATCCTGAACAGACTTTAACTTTTCTGCAGGCGTCTGTTTATTATCAAGAACAATTCCCGCTTTTTTAGCAAGTCTAATCACAGCTAGCTGAGAAAAATATTGAGCTCCACAACCCCTATCGCCGGACCACTCATCAAGAGGTGCTCTGGCACTCATGTCAACCGGAATAAAAGCAAGTTCATTAAGCCAGTTATTAATGTTCCCAGTCTTATTTATATAACCTCCTGCTTCACTTGAACCCATTGCAATGCCAAGAATGGCATTTTTCTTTAAGGACATAGAACCTGCCAGGGCAGTGACCTCGCCATCATTTATAACCTTAAGAGGAACGCCCCACTTTTTCTGGATATCAAAAAAAATATTTTTAACTTTTTTGTTAAAAAGTTCCTGTGAAACACCCCTGAATATAGAGGCACTCCTTACCCTGTTATCTATATATATTCCAGCAGAGCTACCACCTATAGCATTAACGCGGGGCATATGTGCTGCTGCCCTATGAAGCATAGACATTATTTCATGATAATGATAAGAAGGATTGCTCTGGTTACCCGGATTCCATACCACTTCCTCACTAAAGACGACCTCCCCATCGATTACAGCGCTGACTTTCCTATCACTTGCTCCGAGGTCAAAACCGATCCGGTAACCTTCAAGATGTCTCCCCAGGGACATAGATTCTCCCCCTGCAGAAGGAATTTCGTCAATACTCACACTTACTACTTCAAACGGCTTTTCATATATACCTGCCATAAATTTAGCATCGAAAGAGTGTTCCCCGTTCTCAGAGTAAATATCTCTGATATACTTGCCAATTTTTTCTGAGCCGCTTATTATTATTTTATATCCACCATAAATCCACAAAAGTGTCTTTACTAACTGTCTAACATATTGATAATTCAAGTTTGATAAACCAGACTCCTCTGAAAAAACACGGGTTTTATATACAAACCTGCAACCATTGCTTTTTTCAATACCTATTGATACTGGAATACTTTTTAGAGAATCGCCGGTGCTTTTAATAAAAGCCATTTGCCATAAAATTGAAGGTTTAAAATCACTATCAAGTGGAAGTTTGCATTTTAGATCTGTTTCTAATAGGTTTTTTTCTATAAAATTACTACTCATTTCCAACCATGTAATTCTTTTTAACTTTAAGAAGAAACCGAAAAATGAAATATTTCCCTAAGAGGAATAGCAACAGAAGCCATTATCCTGAAATCCTTCCCCAGAGAAATAGAGCAGATTTTCAAATTTTTTGTTAAAATTTCCAGTGCTTTTTTAAAAACTATTTTTTTAACTTCTGAAATTAGAAAAAAATTATTATAAGCAATCTTTCCACCCAATATTATTACATCAGGGTTTAAAATATTAACCAGATTAATAATCCCTATTGCGAGATACTCTGCAATCTCGATTGTGATTTCCTTTGCAAGTTCATCATTTTTATCCAGAGCTTCACGATAAATATACGAGGTGACTTTATTTATGTCTCCCTTTGATAATTCAGTCATCATCGTTTTTTTGCCATTATTTACAGAACTTATTATCTTAGAGTAAACAGCATTCCAGTTGACATAATTCTCAATACAGCCCTTATTTCCACAGTTACATAAAATCCCATTTTTATCTATGGTAGTATGACCAAATTCACCTGTCCCGCCACTACTACCGCGCACTATATGACCATTTGCTATGATTCCAGCACCCACACCATCACCAATAGTAATGTAGATTAAGTTGTCAAATTTGTTATATTCTCCAAATCTCTTCTCTGCCAGTACAATAGCGTTAGTATCATTTTCCAGCCATACTTTTAGCTTAAACTTTTTTCCAATTATTTCCTTCAGGGGAACATTCCTTAATTTCAGGCTTGTATTTTCATAAATTATAGCTTTATCAACACTTACGATACCGGGACAGGTAACTGAGATTCCAATACACTTTTTAAAATCATTCTTTGAATATATATCTATAAATTTTTCTATTGACTCTAAAAGATAATCGACAAATTTTTCTCCTGTTTGCTTACCTACAGGATAAATCTCCTGTCTTTTAATTTCAGCGTCTAAATTAGTTTCTGCTATCTTTATATAAGAATTAGTAATAGCAACTGCAGCTATGCATCTGCAATCGGAAGAGAATCTTAAAAGTATTGGTTTTCTCCCTCCGCTTGATTTTCCTATTCCCTCTTCAAATACAAGACCCTGCTTTATTAATTTCTTTACTGCTGAAGTAACTGTAGTTGAGCTTATCTTATTACGCCGGGCAATTTCACTCCTTGAAATAGGACCGAAGTTTTGAATGGTCTTAAGAATTATAGACCTATTTAATTCCTCAATTAACTTTAAATCGCCAGTTCTTTTCATTCTATAAAAATTTGCTTATGATATACTTACTTTCTCCAGTGACTTTATTAAGTTATTATATAATATATTAACGGTAAACTGTTGTCAATACCATTTAATTCTTTGTGTATTTATATCAATAAATATTATTAATATTATTTTTATATATAATAAATTTCTATGCATCTATAATTAATATAGAATCGTTATATTTTATTAAACATGAATTAAAAATAATCATAATAAATTTAATAGAACTGAAAGCATTATTTAATTATTAAAACAATTAAAATTAAATTCTTTATTTCATATCAAATATCTTCCCTGGGTTCATTATTCCATTGGGGTCAAAAGCCATCTTAATTCTTTTCATTAAATCTAATTCTTCCCTGGTGCACACAATCCCCATAAAGCCTTTCCTTTTAGAGCCAATGCCATGCTCTCCACTTAAGGTGCCACCGAGCTTTTTTGTTGCCTTATATAGCTCCTTTAAGGCCTCAACCTCCAGAGTGTACCACTCTTCCATCGAGCTATCCGGGTTTTTTACCAGTGTTGCATGAAGGTTTCCATCACCTGCATGTCCGTAGCATGGTATCTTTATATTATATTTTTTTGATATCCTTTCAAGCTCGGGAATAATTTCAGGGATCTTAGATATTGGAACCACTATATCCTCCAGGCTCTGGTGTGGGCTAAAGACCATAAAAGCTTCTGCAATATTTCTCCTTACGCTCCAGATTCTTTCCTGGGTGGTGTAGTTATCTGCCCAGTATACTTCTATGGCACCTTCTTTTAGGCACATCTCTCCAACTTTTTCGGCATCCTCTGAGACTATATCTTCCCTGTTTCCATCAACCTCTATTATTAGCATTGCCCCTGAATCCTGGTAGGGAAGCTTTTCATTTAGGTACTGACACGATGCCTGGACAGAAAGCTTATCCATAAATTCTACTGATGTTGGAACTATTTTTGCCTCCGTCATAATCTTTGGTACCATCTTAATAGCTGAGCTGATATCCTTAAAAAGTACAAGTAGGTCAACTTTTGCCGTAGGAAGAGGGGTAAGCCTAATTATTATCTTTGTAACAATACCAAGCGTTCCTTCTGAGCCTACGATTAGCTGCTTTATATCGTATCCAGTTACATCTTTTAGTAGTTTTCCTCCGAGGTTAACTATCTTACCTTCTGGAGTAATAAGCTCAAGCCCCATAATGTAGCGGCCGGTTACCCCGTATTTTACTGCCCTTCCTCCTCCTGCATTTTCAGCGACATTTCCCCCGATAAAACAGGTCTCAACACTCATGGGGTATCCTGCATAAAAAAGACCTTTATCTTTTATGATTTCATTTATATCATTTGTTATAACCCCGGGCTCTAAAGTCATCATCATATTATCGTAATCAACCTCCAGGATACGGTTCATCTTCTCTAAAGATATTACTATTCCTCCAAATACAGGAATCGCACCACCGGAAAGCCCGCTTCCTGCTCCCCTAGGGGTAACAGGGATGAGTTTTTCGTTTGCAAGTTTTAGGATCTTTGATATCTCTTCTGCACTCCCTGGAGTAACAACAACCTCTGGCATGTGCCCGTACTGCTCCGGGGGCGTTTCATCATGGGAATAGGCCTCTATTTTTTCTCTGTCGGTAACTACATTTTTGCTTCCAACAATTTTAGACAGTCTACCCAGGACTTCTTCTGACACAGCGTTATAGTTCATATTTTTTTAGCCTTTCTATAACTAAAGGTACAGCCTCAAAAAGATCTGCTACTATTCCAAAATCTGATATTTTAAAGATCTGAGCATCGGGATCGCTGTTAATTGCCACAATTGTATCCGAGGTCTTAATTCCTGCAAGATGCTGGATAGCGCCTGAGATTCCTATGGCTATATAAAGCTTTGGAGATACGGTTTTACCGCTCAGGCCAACCTGGTGGGGATAGGATATCCAGCCCCTGTCAACTGCGTCCCTTGATGCCCCTACCGATCCGTCCAGGGTTTTAGCAAGCTCATAAATTAAATAAAAGTTTTCTTTTTTCTTTAGGCCCTTTCCGCCGGATACGATTATATCCGCATCCTGGATGCTGGCTTTCTCATCCTCTATTTTCCTAAAGCCTATCCTTTTAGACCTCCCGTCAAGGAGGCCAGCCTTTAGTTTAACTTTAATGATCCGGCCAGTTCTTTTCCTGTCAACAGGAGCGGGCTTGGTTGACCTTACCCTCACTGTAGCCATCTGTGGCCTGCTACCAGGTGTTTTAATTGTTGCCATTATATTTCCTCCTATGGCGGGTCTTGTCTGTAGAAGATTTCCTGTGTCCTTTTCAATATCAAGTTTGGTACAATCTGCAGTTAGGCCGGTGGCAAGCCTCACTGCGGCATGGGGCATTAGAGTCCTTCCACTTGTTGTGGCCCCCGCTATTATTATATCAGGCCTATATGCTCTTACGAGGTCTACAAGGACATTACTATAGTTTTCTACAATAAAGTAGTCTAGCTCTGGGTCATCGACAACATAAACAATATCAGCGCCCCTGTAGATAAGCTGGCCTAGCTCATCCCCGCTCATATTATATCCCATAATAACTGAAGCAAGACTAACACCAAGGCTATCAGCAAGTTTTCTTCCACGGGCTAGGACCTCAAAGGATACCTGCCTTAACTTACCTTCGCTCTTTTCTGCTAAAGTCCATACATTTCTATCTTCCAACTCTTATATCTCCTTTTAGATTAACTTCTTTTTTTATCAATAAAATCTACCAGTCTATCAATAGCTTCTAAGAGCCCCTCCTCATCAGTTGGCTTTAGAACTGTACCTCCCCTTGTAACTTTAGGATGGCTGATTTTAACAACCCTTGTAGGGGAGCCTTTTAGCCCTATTTTTTCCTTATCAAGCTTTAGGTCATCTGCAGAAAGTATTTTTATTTCTGTACTTTTAGCTTTTTTCTTTCCGCCAAGTGTTGGGAGCCTTGGATAGCTTATTTCCTTTACTACGGTAAGGAGAGCGGGAAGAGGCATCTTAAGAGTTTCATACCCACCTTCAACAAGCCTTTCCACTGTAATGGAATTACCGCTTATTTCTAAGATACTGCTTACATAAGTGGCAAGGGGGATACCAAGAAGTGAGCCTATGCCCGGCCCTACATGACCCGTATCTCCATCAGTGGCTCTCTCTCCTGCTAAGATAAGATCATAATCTCTTATATCCTGTATAGCTCTTGCAAGGACAAAGGAAGTTACCCAGGTATCGGAACCCTTGAATTCTTTTGACGTTAGAAGTATTCCTTCGTCACACCCCATAGAGATTGCTTCCCTTAAAGCCTTTTCCGCAGAAGGGGGTCCCATTGAGATTACTACTACTTTTCCGCCATGTTGTTCTTTTAGCTGGATTCCAACCTCTATGGCATATAGGTCAAGGGGATTTACTATGCTTTCCACTCCATCCCTTATCATCGTGCCTGTAACCTCATCCATCTTTACATTTCCTGTTTCAGGGACCTGTTTTATGGGGATAATTATGTTCAATTTGTTCTCCTCGGGTTAAAACAAAATTACAACTTATCTATATTTTATGCTTTACGCGTTCAATCGCTCTCTTAACCGGTGAATCAGAAAACTTCGTTTCAGAAGAGCTATTCTGCATTAATTCAATATTCTCATATAAAGCTTCGCATGCATCCAGGTATTTTAAACCGGTTAAATTCGATATAATCCTGCTGGCTCTGTCAATTAATTTTTTATTGGTCGGGTTTACATAAATCATCACATTTCTCTCAATCCTACCCATTCTTGCCATAGTTGCAGTAGAAATCGTGTTGAATATCAATTTTATTATTATATGCAAAAATAAATCCAGAGGAGATTCTGGAGCACTATAAGGAATATGAACTACTATATCTCTATCAAAACCTTTCGGGAGCACATTATTTATAAAAATATATCCATGCCTACTATAATTTCTAACCTGGTTGTCAAATGATTCCCTGTACAGGGATTTTCCTTTCGAATAATTAAGAATTTCCTTACCGGCAAGGAATATAATTGCTGTAGAATCAGCATTTTGATACCTCCCGGGGTCATCCTCACAACCTATTTGAAATTTATATATCTCTGAGTTATTAATTTTGGGTGGTGATTTATATAAGCTAGAAGGGGCACCTAATGACATATATAAATCAGGATCCCAGTTTAAACCACGGGGCTGGCGCATAAGAATATTAGCCCAGGTAGATCTGGTATCAAGAAATGGATTTTTCACGAATGCCCATGATTGTGGTGATAAATAATCATCATTTCTTCTAAAATGAGGAATACTAAATGTTGGGGCTCTTTCTGTAGTATCCGTAAGTATATCAAGCATAAAAGAATCTGAAAAATAAGTCACAAACCCTTTCTTTCTGTACACTTCTTCTTCCAACTCAACAATACGCGCCAGCTCATTAAGAGAATCATCAGAAGAAATAGATAAAAGTAAGTTTTCGTATTGTTTAACATAATTACCTTCATTTCTCTTTATAATATCCAATTTACACAATTCTTCAGGTGTAAGCATCTGTTCAAGAATTTTGGATATAGCCATCTCAAGAGCAGTACCTATAACCAGTAGCTCAATAGTTATTGCCTGCATCCTTGTAGAACCACCAATAGCCATAGGTCCTGTAGTAAGATCCAGTTTGGTTATTTTTTTTTCTTCAATAACCTGTCTTGACCTCAACAGACGTTTCGAAAGAATTTCGGTTGGATTATTATAGATAAAAAAGACCTTTGCTCCAGATTCAAATGCCTGCCATACTGTTCCTATAACAGAAGGGGTTTCTCCTCCCTCACTTACAGCCACGAAAACATCTCCTTCTTTAAGTTTAGCCTCCTTAACCTGTTGCCTTCCAAATGTTTGAAAATCTTCAAAATTCTCAAGAGACCTTATTAAAGCAAAATCTCCGCCGGTCATAATGCTATAGGAAGAGTCTGATATCAATGGAAGTCTGGACTTTAAAACAGGGCTTAATTCTTCCGCTCTTTTCCAGAATCTACGCCATATTCCTTCCAAAAGTATACCGAGTCTACCAGTTGAACCACAGCCACTAAAACATATTCTTTTGCCGCATAATATAGCAACAAAAAATGAATCAACTAACTCATCGAATTCATCTGTGCCCATAATTTTTTTATAAACGGGGATTATATCCTTATCAACATCAAAAAGCATTTTTAAACCGAACCGGGTATTTTTCTTAACAACATCACTAAAATCCTTTGTTTTTGGATGCTGTGACTCCGTAATAAGTTCACCTAAATGGAATTCCTTTTCATCTTTTAAAAACTGCTCTGCTTTTTCTCTAGGACTTGATAAACCCATAACAACTCCTTTTGTCTTATATGACAGCTCATTTTTTTATTTTATTTGCACCGAATTAATTTTAATCATCAATTGGTGATTTATATTTCTCTTTAATAGTTTTTAGCATTAATTCCTCTTTAGCAGAATTAATTATACTAATGTCGCTATATAGCATAATACAGCTCAAGGCTAATATTTTAGCTGCTAATACCATTCCGGTATGTCCGATATGCATACCACTTGAGGCTGTAACCTGCCACGAATGAGGTGAGACACCCAGAGGTAAACAGGCTGTAATAAATTTTGCAGTTGGAACAATCCGGCTGACATCTCCTAAATCAGTTGAACCCGGGTAATTAATACCCAAGCCATAAGGAGGTACCATAATGTCACAAAGATATTTATCTTCTAAGTATTTATAAGATTCACTATCCAGACGCGAAAGATAAAGAGCCTCCTGCTTCTGCCCCTTATTAAAATGCCTGTTCATCTCTTTAGCAAATTTATAATCCTCTATTGAAAATTTTTCCAATTCAATTTTTTCCATTATGCTCCATAACAATTTATTCAGTGTATCGTTATTTAAAAAACCGTAGCATCCAGTTATTATTTTTGTTTCCATTTTAGTATCTGTCATCAAGGCAGCTCCCCTTGCTATATTTAAAACTCTCTCATGAATTTCTACTACAGTTACTCTTTTTGGGGCTCTGACAAAATACCATACCTCCGCCAGATCCGGAACAATGTTAGGCATTATTCCTCCATTTGTTATTACATAATGCAGACTGGCATCCTTGATGATATGCTCTCTCAAATAATTGCAACCAATGTTTGTTAGTTCTACCGCATCCAATGCACTTCTTCCATTATATGGATCTCCAGCAGCATGTGCAGTTATACCCCTAAAAATAATCTTAAATGAATTCATGGCCTGGGTACCACCCAGGATTATTGAATTATAGCAATCAGGATGCCAGGTCAAGCATATATCTACATCATTAAAAAGACCTTCTCTAACCATTAAAATCTTACCAACAAGATTTTCTTCAGCCGGGCACCCGTAATACCTGATAGTTCCGTTAAATCCTTCCTTTTTAATAGCTTCCTTTACAGCAACAGCCGCAAACATTGCCCCGGTGCCCAAAAGATTGTGCCCGCAACCATGGCCTGAACTTTTCCCTTCAACAGGTTTTTTTACTGGTTCTTTTTCCTGGCCCAAACCAGGCAGTGCATCATACTCGCCCAGAAGACCTATTACTGGTTTGCCATTCCCATACTCTGCTATAAATGCATTTCTGCAATCCCTTGATTTTTTTATTTGAAATCCTTTTGCAGATAATAAATCCATCTGAAGTTTTGCTGATTTAACTTCCTCCTGAGATAGCTCCGCATATTCCCATATCCTATCGGCAATTTTGATATATACTTTTTTATTATCGTTAATAAATTTAATTACTGACATATTTTAAATATTTAGATAGCTCAAATTAAATATTTCTACCAATCGTAAATTAAAGTTCGATTTTATCTCCACTTTATTATAATAATTCTTCATAATCATCCATCATGTCTAAGTCTTTGGCTATCTTTAAATAAACAATTTTCCCTTTATGCACATTAAGTCCTGTAACTAATTCTATATCAGAAATCACTGCTTTAATCCCTCCCTTGGCTATCTTTTTAATATAGGGCAGGCTAATATTAGTCAAAGCTAATGTTGAAGTACGAGGAAATACCCCGGGCATATTAGCCACGCAGTAGTGTATAACACCATAATCCACATAAACTGGATCTTGATGTGTCGTTGGATGTGCAGTTTCTATTGATGAACCCTGATCTATATCAACAGCTACTATAACAGAACCCTTTTTCATTTTAGATACCATATCTTTCGTTACTAAAAGAGGTGTCCTCCCCCCCTTAACATATACTGCACTTATTAAAACATCGGCTTTCTTTATTTCCTCTATAATATTGTAATACGACATCACTTTGGTAGATACATTTGAATTAAAGTAATTCCCAAGTTCAATTTCTCTCAATTCATCAATAAAGGGAGACATAATAATTACATCTGCTCCCATTCCCGACATCATCCTAGCTGCGCTTTTACCAACTATACCGGCACCAATAATTAATACCCTACAGGGCAGGATCCCTGTTGTTCCACTTATAAACGATCCTCCTCCGCCAAATTGAACCCCTAAATAATAAGCACCCATAATAGCTGCTTCTCTTCCCGCTATTTCACTCATCGTAGCAAGAAGAGGAAATTTTCCATCTTTTTCTATAGTTTCATAAGCAATAAAGCTAGCTCCAGAAGATATTAATGCTTTAGTTAGTTTCCTATTTGATGATAGATGAAAATATGCAAATATCAATTGCCCCTCTTTTATTAATCTATACTCTTTTTCTACAGGTTCTTTTACTTTAACAATTAATTCAGCATTTTTATATATATCTTCCACTTTATCCAATATAACAGCTCCGGCTTTTATATATTCAGAATCTTCATATCCGCTACCCACCACTGCAGAACTTTGTAAATAAAAAGTATTTCCATCTTTAATTAATTCATATACACCTCCAGGTACAACAGATACTCTGTATTCATTATTTATTATTTCCTTTGGTACTCCTATTTTCACTTTGCTGCTAATCCTTTCTTTATTACACTATATATTTTATATATAGTGTTCAAAGATCTATTAAAAATAGAGTTGTAAACACAACTCTTGAATAGCTCGACTTACTAATGATTCTAATCACCAGGACTACTGCAATTACTCTTAAAGAACAGCTACTCTAAATAATTCTTTTTACAGGTGGGTTATATTACTTATTAAAAGAACCATTATTTTCTATTTTTTTTATTAGCTCGGGAATAATCTCATAAAGATCTCCAACCAGCCCTATATCAGCAATATTAAAAATTGGTGCAGCCGGATCATTATTTATAGCAACTATAAAATCGGATCTTCCCATCCCGGCAAGGTGCTGAGCAGAACCTGATATTCCACAGGCTATATAAATCTTTGGCCTAACAGTTTTTCCACTTAATCCTACCTGGTGAGGATAGCTAATCCAGCCCTTATCAACAGCTACTCTACTTGCCCCAACTACTCCGCCCAGGGAATCTGCAAGCTTGCTAATAAGCTCAAAGCCCTTTTCGCTACCCAACCCGTTGCCACCTGAAACGATAATTTCAGCCTCGATTATATTCAGGTCTTCCTCTATCTTTTCTACTTTCTTTATTGCTACTCTATCCCGAAGTTTTTCCCTATCAAACTTCATGTTAATTACTTCTCCTTTATACCCCGGGATTTTCTCAGCTTCCTTCATAATCTTATATCTAACTGTTGCCATCTGTGGCCTGTTATTTGGGCATGTTATTGTAGCCATAATATTGCCACCAAAAGCAGGCCTCGTCTGCAATAAAATTTTATCTTTTAAATCTAACTCCAGCTCTGTGCAATCAGCAGTAAGACCGGTTTTAAGTTGCGATGCAATTCTTGGGGCTATTGACCTTCCTATAGAAGTCCCACCTATAAGGAATATATTTGGCTTGAGTTCTTTCAAGAAACCTATCAAAATTTCCGAATATGGATCATCTCTAAAGTTTTCCAGACAGTCATCGTCGTAAACAAAAACCTTATCCACGCCATAACCTATTATTTCTTCTGCCTTATCAGCCACACCCTTACCTAAAAGAACGCAGTAAAGTTCTTCACCAATTTCCTTTGCCAGTTCTCTGCCCTTTCCTATTAATTCATAGACAACAGGTGAAATAGCTCCATCTTTATACTCCCCAAAAACCAGTACTCCTTTATACCCGGATAAATCAACCTTCCTTTTTTCTTTTATTAATTCAATAGCGTTAAAGGGACATTCTGAGACACATATACCACATAGCTTACAATCTTTAGATATTACCGCTTTATTATCTATAATAGATATACAATCAAAAGGACAGGCTCCGACACAAACACCGCATCCTGTACATTTATCTTTAATAACCTTTATTTCTCTCATTAAGAACTCCTCATACGATATTTTTTTCTTTTAACTTCTCGACTAAAGCTTTTGCCTGACTTTCTGGCTCACCTTTTATTATTTCACCTTCACCACGCATGGGAGGGGGAAATATTCTTACTACTGTAGTTGGAGAACCTTCTGCACCATACCTTATGCTATCACCTGCCAGGTCTTCAAAATTCCACATTATTATCGGAGTTTCTTTTGCCATCCTCTGCCTTTTAAAAGAAGGATATCTGGGTTCATTAGCTTCTTTAGTAACTGTAATTACGACAGGTAATTTAGACTCTACTGTCTCATAATAATTATCCATAACTCTCTCTATTCTTATCGACTCTTCATCCAAATTTTCTATTTTTCTAACATAACCAATATACGGAACACCTAATTCTTCGGCAAGGCTGGGACCCACCTGACCTGTGTCCCCGTCTGTTGTCTTTAAGCCACATATAACAATATCATATGCCCCTATCTTCCTTACACCGGATGCCAGTGTATAACCCGTAGCTAGAGTATCTGCTCCTGCAAATTTCTTATCAGTTAATAAAATTGCATTATCACAACCCATTGCTATAGCTTCCCTTAAAGCTTCTTCTGTTTGAGGAGGCCCCATGCTAATAACATTTACCTCACCATTGTATTTCTCTTTTAATCTGACAGCTTCTTCAATTGCATACATATCAAATGGATTAACTTCAGATACAACGCCATCTCTTATTAATGTTCCTTTTTCATAATCCATCATCACATCTTTTTGGGCTGGTACCTGCTTTATACATACTACTATTTTTAATTTATCCAATTAGAACCCCCATTGATATTAAAAGTTAATTATTTTTATTAAACCTTTTATATTTTTTATGCTTAACCCTTTACTGCACCCTCAACAAGCCCACGTATTATTACTTTCTGGAAAAGCAATGCCAGTATTACTACAGGTACGCTTGAAATTACCCCTGTGGTTAAGATTATTGTCACTTCCATATTTTCCATATTACTTAAAACGCCAACATAAACTGTAAATGGCGTTGAATTTGTTTTTGTCAGTATCATACCTATTACAAAATTAGACCATGCTATAATAAAAGTGTAAACAGAAACAGCTCCGACTCCAGGCATGGCAACAGGCAAAATTATTCTTAATAATGCTTTAAATCTCGTGCAGCCATCAACCAGTGCTGCTTCTTCCAAAGCATCGGGTATAGTATCATAAAATGATTTCATTACCCATATAGAAAAAGGTAATGTATATGCAGTTAAAACTATTACCAGTCCCCATATAGTGTCATACAAACTTAAATTTACGAACTGAAGATATAATGGAATTAAAATTGCCATTGTAGGAACCATTGAGGCAAACAAGAAAAGAAGTAATATCATATTCCTGCCTTTCATTTTAGATCTGGATAGAGGGTAAGCTGCTAGGCATGCTGTTAATGTTGCAATTATTGTAGTTGGAATTGCTATCTTCAGACTGTTAATAAATGTAGCAATTGCTTTTTTAGACGAAGTTATTACATACCTGTAATTATCAAAAAGTTCTGATAATGTATTCCATTCACTTGGAAACAAATGAAAGTTTGGATAATGGTTTAAATATAACTCGTGTTCACTCATCAAAGAACTAAAAATCAAAATTAGTATTGGAAACATAATTACCAATACCGAGGCATAAAGTAAAAAGTAAAATAATGTTCTAAAAAGTTTATTCTTGTTTTTTGGTGTAATAGACATATTAACTAATATTTTTTTTAATTATTAATTATTCTAATATCTTACTTCCTTATAAGTTAATCTATAATAGAATATTGATATTATAATTATCAAAAATGATACAAAAAACGCTATCGTTGCCCCAAGCCCAAATTTCATAAAGGTAAACGAATAAAGAAATGAAATATAATTAAGAACAGAAGTAAAATTACCCGGTCCACCTCTGGTTAGTACATAAATCAAATCAAAGCCCTTAAAAGTCTCTACCGAAAGCAAAATGAATATAATAACCATAGACGGCCTGATAAGTGGCAAAGTTATTGAAAAAAACCTTCCTACTGGAGACATCCCATCTACATCTGCTGCTTCATATAATTCTCTTGGAATAGTTTTTAATGAAGCCGAAAGAAGAAATACCGTGAGTGGTAAAACTTTATATACCGTTGTTAAAACAATCATAATAAATGCAGGCCAAGGCTCAGACTGCCATTCTCTAAAATTATCCAATAATCCCAGAGCTATTAATATATTATTAAAAGTACCAAGCCTCGGATTGAATATCCACTTCCACATAAGCCCAACTACAACAGGAGGTAAAGCCCACGGTATTAAAAGAATAGCCATTATAAAATTTGACCCTCTTAATTCCATGTTCAATAATACAGCAAGGAAAAGACCAAAAATTATAGCAAGTAAAGTAACAACTAATGCAAAAAGTATTGTAATCCAGACTGAGTGGGCTATGTCAGGTATTTTAAATATGTTTATATAATTTTCAATCCCTATAAACTTAGGTGTCTTTCCCAGCCTCCAATCAAAAAAACTCATAACAAAGGAATAGACAACAGGAAAAACCATAACAAATAATATAAATACTATGGCAGGTAACATCATATTTATATTAAAACTGTTTCTTTTTAAGGGCAATAACTGCCCTCTCTTTCTTTTATTTAAACGCATATTTATTATATTATTCTATCTAATAATAAAATAAAGGCAGGTGAAAAATCACCTGCCTTTTTGTTATTCCTTATTCCAAATATGACTCCCATGTTGAGTAGAATAAATCCTCAAGCTGATCCAATGTTTCCTGTTCATCTATAGTCCCATTAAAGTACTTTTCAAATATTGGTATGCTTCCGTTCTCTATTTCACTCATATTTGGCTCTACGTATCTCACTGACCTGCTTGCCATATCCAATGCAATTGGAATATACGGGTATTCTGCCACATATTCTTCATCATTTGCAAGTGCCAATCTCACTGGAGCAAATCCATCATGCTCGTTTCTCCATTTTTGTATTGGTAGAGATGAATAGAACAGACAGAAGGCTAATGCATTGTCAAGGTTCTGAGCACCATCTCTAATTACATATCCCATATCACCCGTAACAACATAGCTTTCATTATCACCATCTACAGGTACCGGTGCCCAGCCTATTTTGTCTATATTTTCCGGGAAGTTATTTTTAATATCTGCATAAACCCATCCCATATAATTCCAGGATAACCCTACTCCACCTGCTGAGAATGAGGATCTCGATTGCCCGGGGTCACCAGCTGCCATAACAGGATCAGAAAATTCACTGGTATAAAGTGCCTTTTCTACCTGTAGAGCTCTTATACCATACTCATTATTAAACAATGCTTTAGGATCACTTGAATCACCGTTCCAATAATCTCCGCCTACATTCTTTAATAATGCATAGAAAACAGGATTCCAGCTCTGACCAGGTTGTGATACTCCTGTAAAACCGTAAGTTTCAGGTATTCCATCACCGTCTTCATCTACTGTACAATCCTGTGCACACTGGAGAAAATCATTGATCTGTGCCGGTGGAGCGTCATATCCTGCCTTTGACAGTATTTCCTTGTTATACTGAATACCCCATATTCCTACAAAGAAAGGTACACCAAACCATTTGTCTCCGGATCCAACAGCTTTATGTATACCCGGAACTATATCATCTTTTAATTCCTGAGGAATTCTGTCTGTTACATCCATTAAATAATCCTTAAACTGATTGGTCCACGCCCCCCAGCTCCACATAATATCAAAATCTGCAGTTCCGGTTTCAAGTTCAAGAGCTATCTTGGATGCATAATCCGCATATGGTACTGCCACCCAATTCACCTGTACTTCAGGAAACGCATCCAGAAACATTGATGTAACGCTTTCTTCCAGAGCCATCTCGTCTTTATAGGAGTAAATATTTAGCTCTCCAGATGGTTTAAGCCCTGCTTTCTCAATCCAGTAAGTTGCAGTTTCCACCGCTTCCTCTACTTCCTCTTCTGCTTCTTCGGCTACTTCCTCTGCTTCCTCTTCTGCTTCTTCGGCTACCTCCTCTTCGGCTACTTCCTCTTCGGCTACTTCCTCTGCTTTTGCACAACCTATTGGTATAATAGCCATAGAGACTGCAAAACATACAATAGCTACCCACGCAATTAATTTAAGTTTTGAAATCATCTTACACAATCTCCTTTCACATTTTTAAATTGTGTACTCGATAAAGATTACTTTTATTACCTTAATTCATCACCTCCACTCTTTTCATAAAATTACATTTTCAAATATTCACCTCCTCTATATTTTCTTTTAAAAAATTCTAATTACTAAAATCTAAAATATTCATAAAATGTCTAACTAACTTCATTAATAAATGCCGATATTTTTCTAACAGAAAGAATCCCTTACCAGCTGTGCTACATCTTTTACTTCTATATCATAACTTCTGCTATCCATAGCGCCTTTTAACATTTGCAAACATAAAGGACAGGCTACTGCAACTAAATCAACATCAAGTTCTTTAATCTGATCTGCTCTTGTCAAATCCATCTTTACATTAGGGAGATCCATCCAAAGGGCAGGGCCTCCACCGCCACAGCAATATGAATTTCCTCTCGAAAGCTCGAGCTCAACCAATTCAATGCCCGGAATTCTTTTTAATACATCTCTTGGTTCTTCATAGATATTATTTCGCCTTCCAAGATAACAGGAGTCGTGGTATGTAATTTTTTTGTTTATTTTTTCCTCCATTTTAATTTTTCCAGAATCTATCAACTCCTTAAAAACCTGTGTATAGTGTTTTACCTCTATGTTCTCCATGCCATCGTAATAGTGTAAGAAAATGTCATAATCATGAGGAGAAAGGCAAATTATTTGATTAACTTTATGCTCTTTAAACATCTCTAAATTATGCTCAACCATTTCCTCATATATTCCTTCGTCACCCAGCATTATAGCCTGAGAGCCGCTATCCATTTCCTGACTGCCGATCATTCCAAATTCTACCCCTGCTTTTTTTAAAACATCTATTAGAGCTTCGGCAACCTTCTTTGCATCTTCATCATAGGGTACGAATGACCCTACATATAATAATTTGTCAATACTGCCCTCGTTCTTAATGCCCATTGTATTAACCCAATCATCTTTAACCCTGGGTGAACCGCCGTATGGATTTCCGAACTTCATGATATTACTTAAAACATCCCTTATCCTTGGATCGATATTCCCGCTCTCTACTTTAATTGCCCTTAGAATTTCTGTAGCAGTAGCACCGCTTACCACAGATTTTCTTGTCTTATCTATTAGAAAAACATTTTCACCACAATACCACTCGCAGGCACGGCAACCGCTACAAGCATAAATTACCTCATCAGGTATTTCAGAAATAGTGTATTCTCCCTTTAATAAGCCAAGAGCAACCTGCGCAATGCCTCTTGGAGAAACTGAACCAACTTTTAAACCATTGTACGCAGGACAATCTTTATTGCATAATCCGCAAGAGCAACTCAAGCAATTCTCAAGTGCTTTACCATATTCTTCTAATGTAATTATGTTATTTTTCGCCATATTCAAAAACTCCTTAAAATATTATTTTTGGATTCATAATGTTTTTTGGGTCAATCGTCTTTTTGATTTTTTTCATCAACTCATAAGCTGCTTTACCCATATTTCTCTCCATAAGCTCGACTTCCAACTCTCTTGGTATCCATGAATGTGTGGTCGCTATCGCCCCACCACAATCAAATATTATTTCTACATATTTCCTATACCAGTCAAGGAATTCTGCACGGAATTTCTTACTATCCATATTTTTTCGGTAAACATGTATCGTGCCCCATGTTTTATTAAAACCTGATACTCCGGGCAATACCCTGCCAATATCTCTTGCAATGGTGCAACTTGCAAGATTTGGATAAATATTTTTATCTTCCATATCGTAGCAATGCTTTCTGAACCTAGCATGCCACTCAACCAGTCTGCTATCCGGAATATTGGGATCTAAAAAAATAGGTCTGGCGGAATAACCGTCTGCTTTTATATGTTTACTGAATACATCAGATGCAATGCCGAGAGATACATTTACTTTCTTATACAGACCTTTCCACTCTCTTGAGTGATCATCCCACCAACTAGTAATTTCTGTCACCTCCGGTGCATCAAATCCATTATGTTTCTTAACTACCTCCTCAGCTATATCTTTCATGGCATCAACTTCATGCTTAAATCCCAAAATAGAATAATGAACCACCATCGCAATTTCTTTAGGCCAGCTTTTCCCTATGGTCTGTTTAGAATATGACTCCTCGTCTACCGAACATGAAACCCTCCATATATTGTTGGAGTATTTACTTCTTTTTAATTCCAAATATGCTTCTATTCCTTCCTCAAAAGTTTTAAAGGCAGAATCTCCGTAATATTCTGCCGGTGGATACTCTGTAAATTTTTCAGTTACTCTGGTAATTATCCCTAATGTTCCCCTCGAGCCAATAAATAAATCCATTAAATTCCAGCCAGTTGAAGATTTTGTTGGTTTATTGGAGCCTCTTCCTACATCAATTACACTTCCATCTGGTAGAACTACTTGAATCTTATAAATACTGCTACCGGCAGGACCCCACCTGTTTTCCCAGTATCCATATCCATTAACCGCAGGGCGAGAACCAAGAGTGCATATTTCCTCTGAACCTGGATAATCAGTAGGCATAAACCCTCTCTTGATTAAATAGCTAATCAATTCCATCATATTTACCCCTGCTTCACCCGTAATCCTATAATCTTTTTCATCCAATTCCAAAATTTTGTCCATTTTTTTCATATCAACAGTTATGCCACCTCTCATACCTTCAGCACCATAGGTTCCAGATCTGCCTCCTGAAGGTACTAAAGGCACCTCATACTTATCTGCAAATTTAACTATTTCCTGTACATCTTCAGTGCTGGTTGGTGTAACTACCGCATCAGGTAAAAATACATCTAAGTAGTTTTCATGCAACAAACATTCGGGCCCATGAGTAACCGTATAGCACATTCTTGTAGGCTTATCAGTGAATACATTTGACTCACCAATTGATTCTTTAAGTTCACTTATTTCCTTCTCTGAGACCATTGCTCTCCTTCCTAATAACAAATTCTCTAGAATAATTCCTTTATAATTTCTTTAAATAGTTACCTTAAATTGTTTATATATGCCTTAACCTCCTATAAAACAACATTTTTTAAAAAGCATTCACTCCAAGAAAATAAGCCTGGATTTTATTTCGTATTAATAAATTGCATTTATCGTATTTGCCTTTTTTTTATAACAGCAAATCCTGAACTAATTCTTTTCTTTATTCCAACACTAAAAATGAGGTTACATAAAAAAATATTAAGAATGATTCTAAAAATTACAGATTTACTTAATTCTTGAATTAATTTTAAGTCGCCAGTTATTTCCATTAATCTAAATTAATATTATAAAATACTTACTTTCTCCAGTGACTTTATTAAGTTTTTATATAATATAACGAGTTGCAATTATTGTCAATAGAGATTTTATGTATAGAAACAATTAAATATAACTGAATAATTATATTGCCTCGAGATTTTTTTAACGAAGCACCTTTATGGTATAATCCATTAAAAGAGCTGATATATATAAATCTATTATTTTTACTTTTTATAACAGATAAAAATTTTTTAGCTCGAGGCATGAGATGATATTTCAGAATTTTTATCTTAATACCGCAGTAATTTTAATTATTTCATATCTTATTGGCTCCTTCCCTTCTGCCTATATTGCAGGAAAAATAAAGGGAATAGATATAAGCAAAGAAGGCAGCCAGAATGTGGGCGGAATGAATACCATAACAAGCGTTGGCAAATTTGCCGGCGTAATAGTAATAATAACAGACATGGCAAAAGGAGCACTTTCTGCCTATATCGCGACCAGATTTTCAGACCATATCTTTATACCATTGCTTGCCGTTGTCTTCGCAGTAATCGGGCATAACTGGATGATTTACATTGGGTTCAGGGGAGGAAAAGGTGTCTCTACTTTTATAGGGGGGCTGCTTTACCTTTCACCGGTATCATTTTTCTTCCTTTACCTCGTTTTTGTACCAATCGCTCTTCTAATACTTAAGGATTCCTATGTCGCCACCGCGTTTGCTTTTTTTGCATTTTCTTTTTTTCTCTGGACCTATAAAGGAAATTTATGGTGGCTTGCTTTTGGAATATTTATTACTATAGTGTATATTATAAAAAGTTATGGTCTGCTAAAATCGTATTATACGGAAAACAGAAAAGACGTTAATCCGATAATTAAAAAAATATTTAAACCATTTTTTAAAGGAATGTAAAAAAATGAAATGTCCGTTCTGCTCAAATCCTGACACCAGGGTTATAGATTCAAGACTGACAGATTCCAGAGATTGCGTCAGGAGGAGAAGGCTATGCGAAAAATGCGGCAAAAGATTTACAACTTATGAAAGGGTCGAGACCCAGCCCATAGCAGTCATTAAAAAAGATAACACAAGAGAACCTTTTGACAGGAATAAGATACTGAGCGGTCTAATCAGAGCATGTATTAAAAGAAATATAAGTACAGAGGAATTAAATAAGATTGTAGATGACATAGAAAATGAAATCTCGAATATGCCATCAAACGAGATACATTCAAAGGAAATAGGAGACCTTGTCCTGAAGAGATTAAAAAACCTGGATAAAGTTGCATATATAAGGTTTGCTTCCGTTTACAAACAATTTAATGACATAGAACAATTTACCAAGGAACTCTCGAAATTAAAGAAAAAAACCGTTACTCGCAGGTAATTTTAACCTGTTTTTTGCCAATTTCTTTATAACAAACCGCTTTTTTATAACTTTATATAATACCTCTATAAAAAAACGCCTATAATTTATATCTTAATACAGCACCGATGCTGCCTGCTTTTATCAATCTATCATTCCCCTCTACATCCACTATTTCACATCCCTGCTCCAGCGTATCTTCCACTATCTCATCGACTATATCATTATAAAAGGTAAGCTGCCCATCACAATAAGGACACCTATCTTTTTCTTCAAGCGTTATATAGCCACAATCATCACAGATATAGCCTTTATGAGTAAACTGCCTGTCGTATATCAGGATTTTAATTTGCTCAATCAATAAGGACCTTATGGTGGCATCAATTCCAAGCATACCCATTCCATTTGGATTTAATTCATCAATCAGTCTGTCAATAAGACTGTTTTTAACTCCTGCCTCGAACTTATCAATAACTTCCCTTGCTTTTTCTATAATCAATGAAGATTTCAAATCAGATTCTGCAAAAATACTTCCTATAAGCACGGACTCAAGGTAACTATGAATGTAACTCATAAATTTAGGAAGTATTTCCTTCCTGCCTGATAATATAAGATAATCAAACTTTTTTTCTTTAAAAAGCTCCAGGGTCTTATCATTAATCATTTTAAAAAAATGATGAAGCTTTTCCTCCAGTCTCCCGAGTATTTTTTTCTCCCTGAACGCTGCCTGGCTCCTAAAATTAACTTTAGAGGGAACATCACTTACAAAAGTAGCAAGGCACTCATTGACTTCACCAAGATAAATAGAGTTTATCTGCGCTTTTTCCCTATCAACCATAAGAACACCATATTTTTTAGAATTATTAACAAGATTTCTTATGTTCTGTGTATAAGGCTTCGGGTCAATTATTATTTTTGACCTCATTATTATAGGTAACCTGAACTCTTCCCACATACCATCCCCGGAACAAAAAATTGCCAGCGTTCTTGTTGAATCTGTTCTGAACTTATCGCTTACAAATCTTTTAACCCTTTCGAAGATTTCATATATTTCCTTTTTATCATTCTTATCGATATTAACATCGGCCTCCAGTTTTTCCCTGCTGCTTACAATCATAGAGTTCAATATTGTCTGATAATTCTTTTTGGAAGTCCTTGACCTGTCGACCATCAAATAGACGCTTATCACCGGCCTAGCAGTCAACTTGTAATTTAATATTTTATCAAAGCCTGAATTTCCTGCTCCAGAATATAACATAAAATTCAACCTCCTATTCTCTCACCAGGCGCTCACGGCATTTTCTAAAACAAAAAATATTTATTTGTGATTATCCAGTTATCATGCCATAAACTTCCATTTATAAATAAAATTTATTATTATTAACATCATTATACAATATTAATTCAAGAAAGAGAGCAGCCGTGTTTGGGTATATCGGTTATAAAATTCTTGAACTAATTGTTATTTTAACCCCTTATCCCGTAACATATTTGATTGCGGAATTTGGTGCAAGGCTCTGGTTCTTAACCGGCAACAAAGTTGATATAATAAAAAACAACATTTCAAATGTCCTGGGCATTGATTTCAACAGTGCTAAAACACGTGAAATAGCCCTGAGGATTTTTATAAACTGGGGAAAAAATATCGCAGATTTTCTTAAACACCCTGTTATAACCCGTGAAAAACTTAAGAAGAGAATAGAAGTTAGAGGTCTGGAAAATCTGGACAACGCTTTAAAAAAAGGAAAGGGCGTTGTAATCTTTACGGCCCATATTGGAAATTTTGAGTGGGGAGCTTGCAAGCTGGCTACTGAAGGATATAATATCTGGGGTGTGAGTGACTACAGAAAAAACAACCTGACAAGAAACTTTTTTGAATCAAGAAGATTATCCAAAGGTCTTAAGACCCTTTATATAAACAAGATTTTAAATGTTTTTAGAATATTAAAAAACAATGAAATAATAGCTATTCCTTCTGATTTTGACCCTACCGGGCATGCGGCAAAGCCTTTTAAATTCTTTAGCAAAAGTGCCTACTTTCCAACAGGAGCGGTACATGTAGCCCTAAAGTCAGGCGCACAATTATTGCCCAGCTTTATCTGGAGAAAAGATAAGTATAACCATTTACTAACAATCGGAAGCCCTATAAAATTAGAATTAAAAGGAGAAAAAGAAATACTCATTAATAAAAACATGACTAAAATTCTAAATGTCATGGAAAAATATATAAGCGGCCACATCTCTGAATGGGAAATGTTCCATAATATATGGGAATAAAAAATAATTACATTTAATATATAGAAGACAGTATATTCAAAAAAAATTATAAATTTTATAATTTACTGCCGTTACTATGTGTGCTTTAATATTATAGCGCCTGGAACTACAGGACATTCTTTATATGCAACACTGGACAGAATTTTAGATTGAAAATAAAAGCTAGGAAAAATAAATACAATACCGTGCTCAGTCCTCCTATAGAATTATTCTGGCATAATAAGTCCATAGAAGAAATTGCAAACAGGTTAAACACCAATCTTAAAACCGGGATAAGCGAAAAAGAAGCTGAGGACAGAATCTCAAAATACGGGCTTAATGAGCTTGAAGAAAAAAAAGGCAGAACACCTTTTAAAATATTCATATCCCAGTTTAATGATTTTATGATATGGATACTTATCGCTGCTGCTTTCATCTCTGGAATAATTATAAAAGAGATAACTGATGCTATCGTAATACTTGCAATACTTATATTAAATGCAGTTTTAGGCTTCGTACAGGAATTCCGGGCAGAAAAAGCGCTGCTTGCTTTAAAAGAAATTGCCTCACCCGGCGCACTGGTGATAAGGGAAGGCAGGGAAAAAAATATCTACTCCAAAAACCTTGTCCCGGGGGACATCATAAAACTCGTAGCAGGAGACCTGGTTCCTGCAGACTGCAGGGTAATCGAAAAAACAAACCTGCAGGTTAATGAATCGATTCTTACGGGTGAATCAATCCCGGTAAATAAAGTTACTGAACCCATATACGAAGAAAACCTTCCTCTCGGAGATAAAAAGAACATGCTCTTCAGTGGCACTACTGTAGTAAAGGGTAGATGCATCGCTGCTGTCACCGGTACGGGACAGAACACCGAGATTGGTAAAATTGCAAGCATGGTCCAGGCAGAAGATGAATTAACACCACTGCAAGTTGAATTAAAAGCTGTTGGTAAAACAATCGGGATAATTTGCCTGGTAGTAAGTTTGATTGTTTTTTTATCAGGGATACTCAAAGGAAACCCGGCATCACAGATGTTTCTTGTTGCAGTCGCACTTGCAGTCGCTTCAATACCAGAGGGTCTTCCAGCCATAGTTACCGCATCTCTTGCTCTTGGTGTGCAAAAAATGGCGAAAAATAATGCCATAGTTCGAAAGTTAAGCTCGGTAGAAACACTGGGCAGTGTATCTGTTATATGCACGGATAAAACAGGTACTCTTACTGAAAACAAAATGATGGTACGAAAAATATTTTCGGGATTAAACGAGGATAATGATTACGATAAATTCATAGTAAAACACAACAGAATGGACAATACAGGAAAAACATTACACTTAAAAACGCACGGAAGCAACTATGCACTAAGCCTTCTGCTAAAAAATGCTGTCCTTTGCAACGATGCATATTACTCCAATAAAGATACCGGGCAAATTATTGGAGACCCTACAGAAGCAGCGCTTATTGAGCTTGGGAACAATTACTCGATAGATAAAACCGAACTGGAAAAAGATTACCCCAGAAAAATGGAGGAACCTTTTGACTCTGAACGTAAGATGATGAGCACTATAAATGAAATACCATCTTATGATATAAATAACAATCACAGATACATCTTATTCTCAAAAGGAGCCCCTGAAGTAATATTGAATAAGTGTACCGGTGTAATTAAAAACGGAAAAATAGAGAAACTTACTGTCGAGGAAAGAGAAAAAATCAACAGTTACAATTACTTCCTGGCAGGTAAAGCCATGAGGAACCTCGCTTTTGCTTTTAAACAGCTTGAGGACCTTCCTCCGGAGACAAGGATTCAGGAAACTGAAGAAGACATGATATATCTGGGAATGGTTGGGATGATCGACCCTCCCCGACCGGAAGTATATGACGCAATAGAAAAATGCAAAAGAGCCAACATAAAGATTGTAATGGTGACAGGCGACCATAAAATTACCGCCCGCGCAATCGGTGAAGAACTCAATATACTGGGCAGTAATGATAAAATTGTTGACGGTGCAGAATTTGACCAGCTCAGCAAAGAAGATCTTGAAAATCAGATAGAAGACATAAGAATATTTGCAAGAGTCTCGCCATCAAATAAAGTAGAGATTGTAGAAGCTCTAAAGAAAAAAAATCACATAGTAGCCATGACGGGAGATGGAATAAACGACGCCCCCTCATTAAAAAAAGCGGATATCGGTCTGGCTATGGGTATAGTCGGAACTGATGTAAGCAAAGAGTCAAGTGATATAATTTTAACCGACGACAATTTTGCGACAATAGTAAGGGCCATCAAACAGGGAAGGGTTATATATGATAACATTAAGAAATTTATACTGTTCCTACTTTCCTGCAATATTTCGGAAGTTCTTCTTATGTTCATCTCGATTCTTGTAGGTGACTACATCTTCTATCTTATAACCGGACAGAAAGGATTCATTTATATACCACTTTTACCAGTGCAGATACTCTGGATGAACCTGATAACCGACGGGCTCCCTGCTCTTGCACTGGGGATGGATCCCCCGGAAAAAGACGTAATGGATAGAAAAGCGACAAGAGAAAAGGAACGGATTTTAAGCAGAAATGGGCTGCTTTTAATACTGTGGCAGAGTGCAGTTTTAACATCGGGTGCTCTTTTCATATATTTTGCCGGACCGATTATATTTAATGCCGGTTATCTTAGTGGTGATCTTGAAATTTTCCAGACATCAGTATTCACCACCCTGGTTATAAGCCAGCTTCTACATACCTACAACTTTAGATTTCAGCACAGGGGTATATTCAGGAAGAACATTTTTGAAAATAAGTTACTAAATCTCGCAGTGGCGGCATCCATTTTGCTCCAGATTGGAATCATATATATACCCTGGCTGCAAAAAATATTCAAAACTACCGGACTCGGCGTTTATCACTGGATATTAATTGTAATCTGCTCGATTACGAGCGTACTCATCATAAACTTTATAAATGAAATCACCTATAAAAAAAGAAATAAAAATATTAACTAAAAATAACCATCAGGAGTCGGTCTTTTTATTTATTCAATATGCTGTCTTAAAAAAGAGAAATTATTAAAAAGATATGTTATGATTTTTATAAATAATTAATCGTAATAATCAGCCAGTGTCATTAAAGAAAAGAATTAACAAATCAATATTTGAACTAACAATCGGTGATATAACCAATGAAGAAACAGAGGCAATAGTAAATGCTGCAAATGACCAGTTATCTCCCGGTGGCGGTGTTTCGGGCGCCATCCACAGAGCAGCCGGACCCGGCCTCTGGAATGAGTGCAGAACTCTTGGAGGCTGTAAAACAGGCGAAGCCAAATTAAGCGGAGGACATAACCTTAGAGCAAAATATGTAATCCACACTGTAGGTCCGGCATATAGCGGAAGTGCAAGTGATACCCGCGATTTAAGAAATAGCTACCACAATAGTCTCCTGGTTGCCTCGAGAAATAAGATAAAGAGCATTTCTTTCCCATCAATTAGCACAGGGATTTTTGGTTACCCCACTGGAGAAGCTTCTATAATAGCTATAAAGACTATAATTGATTTTTTGAATCAACACCAGGAAATCGAACTCGTAAAAATGGTTCTTTTTTCCGAAAAAGACTACCTAACTTACGAGTTGTCTCTTGAAAGTATTTTAAAAAATCAAAAAAGATAATATCAAGAACATCTGGAATATCCGCAGCTTCTGCACAGGTAGCAACCGCCTTCAGATACCATTATGTCTCCGCATTCAGGGCATATAACAAGCGACCTCGGCCCACTGGTTGCCCCCAGGTCATATTTATTGGTACCGTTTAAATAGAAGTCAATAGCTTTTGCTATAGCGTCAGGGCAGGAAAGAACATGGGTATCCGGGTCTGCGATACATGTTGCGCATCTTATCCCCTTTAATTGGTCCTTAATGGATTCAAGATCTATCCCTGACCTTATTGCAATACTTATAAGCCTGCCCACAGCCTCAGTCAGGGCAGAACACCCTTCCTCACCGGTATTTGTAAATACCTCGCATATTCCGTTTTCATCCGAATTAATTGTCACATAAAGCTTACCGCAATTCCCGATTTTATATTTTTTAGTCATACCATATGTAACTTCGGGTCTAGGTCTCGGTGTTATCTTATCCTCTTCTGCCACCTGCTTATTCGCAGCAATTGCCTGAGACTGGACTTTCTTTCTGATATCCATCCATTTGCCATTAACATTAGCTGATAATTTTTCTCCTTCTTTTTTCTGTGCTCCAACCTGAAGAACCTGCGTGCCCTTGCTATTATCCCTGAATGTAGTTATACCTTTACAGCCCAATCTATAGGCAAGCATATATGCATCATCTACATCCTGAACTGTAGCGTCGTTAGAAAAATTTACAGTCTTTGAAACAGCATTATCTACATACTTTTGAAACATAGCCTGGGTTCTAACATGCCATGAAGGGCTGATCTCATGAGCTGTTACAAATAACCTCTTATGCTTGTCCGGTACTTCATCAATATCTTTTAAATTTCCCGTCTCTGCTATTCTTGACATCAATTCTTCACTGTAAAACCCTTCGTCGATTGCTATCTTCTTGAAATACTTATTAACCTCAACCAGCCTGTCATTATCCATGACATTCTTAACGAATGATATAGCAAAGAGCGGCTCTACCCCACTTGAACAATCTGCAATAATGCTTAAAGTCCCGGTAGGAGCAATTGTGGTGGTGGTTGCATTTCTGATCTCATATCCATCAGGACTATCGTATATGCTGCCTTTGAAATTCGGAAATACTCCTCTTTCTTTTGCAAGTTCCTTCGACGCATTTTTAGATTCATCCTGTATAAAACTCATGATTTTCTGAGCTAACTCCAGGGCTTCTTCACTATCATAGGGTATACCAAGTATTATCAGCAAATCAGCATATCCCATAACTCCCAGCCCGATTTTCCTGTTTCCGAGTGCCATTTCGTCTATTTTATCAAGTGGATACCTGCTCATATCTATAACATCATCGAGGAATCTTACTGCTATTCTGGTTACTGCCCGCAATTTATCAAAATTTACTTCCCTGGTACCCTCTTTCTCTCTTATCATGTTAGAAAGATTGATAGACCCCAGGTTACAGGCTTCATATGGAAGAAGAGGCTGTTCGCCACAGGGGTTGGTACTTTCAATTTGTCCCAGGTGCGGTGTTGGGTTTTCCTTGTTTAATCTGTCAAGAAATACAATCCCCGGGTCCCCGTTTTTCCATGCCTGCTCGACAATTTTACCAAACACTTCTTTTGCTTTATATCTATCCACTACTTCTTTGGTCCTCGGATTTATAATTTCATACTCTTCATCGTCCTCAACCGCCTTCATAAACTTCTCTGTAACGCCTACCGAGATATTAAAATTAGTTAGTTTATCATTGTCTTCTTTTGAAGTTATAAAATCCAGAATATCAGGATGGTCTACTCTTAATATACCCATATTTGCTCCCCTTCTTGTTCCACCCTGTTTTATAGTATCAGTTGCTGCATTAAAAACAGTCATGAAAGATATCGGCCCACTTGAGACCCCTTTAGTGGAAAGAACCACATCATTCTTTGGCCTTACTCTGGAAAAAGAATAACCCACCCCGCCGCCGGATTTCTGTATTAATGCACTTTCCTTTAATGCCTCAAAAATATCTGTCATGGAATCGCCTACAGGAAGCACAAAGCATGCGGCAAGCTGCTGCAGCTCTTTACCTGCATTCATAAGTGTGGGAGAATTGGGAAGGAAATCAAGGTCAGTAAGTATATCAAAAAAATTTTTTTCTATTTCACCTATTTCTTCCTCAGTTCTTCCGTACTTTCTTTCAGCAGAAGAAACATTCCTGGCAACTCTTATAAACATATCCCTTGGAGTTTCAAGAAGAGCTCCTTCTTCATCCCTTTTTAAATATCTTCTTCCAAGGACTTTTACAGCATTTTCAGATAACCTTATTTCCTTATTGAGGTAATAATCAGAGTTCTTATTGCTTACTGCTTTATTTATGCCTTCTTTCATATTACTGCTTTTTTTAGTATCTTCATTACTTACATTTTCTTTTTCCATCGACCATTACCTCCAGAAATCTTAAATTTAATAATCAATATATTTAAAACAAAAACAGAATCAGGACTTTTTCCTCAAAACCATCTAGTTTACAAAATAGAGAATACTCGAATGCAACAACTGCGACCTAATTATTATTACCCCGCAGATACTACTGCAAATTCTTCAGAGGGTCTAAAACAGTTCATCATATAGTGTACAAGATTATATTAATATACCATATATTGTATGTCAATAGGCATTTCAGCTTTTAAGACCTAAAATATCATAAAATCAACATAATAATCATAATAGTAAAACTTTTGTTTAGAAGAGGAAATAAAAATAACACAAACCCATACAAAAAAACTATAAAAAATATCAAATATTTTTTAAAATCTTTTAATTTAACAATACAATAACATGACTATTTCTGATATAATAACTTACCCGATAATGACAGCGGTAATTTATAATTTTAAAAAGTTCTTATATTTTATAAATAGATTAAAGCCAAGGAAGTAATATGAGCTCGGTTATTAAAAAGCGAAGAAAAAAAATGAGGAAAAAAAAGCATAAAAAAATGCTTAAAAAGACAAGATGGCAGAGAAGAAATAAATAATCATATAATAAAAAGACAATACCGGTTCTTTTAGAATTGTTTATAGTTTTTCAATCAGCATACCGGGTAATATTACAACGATTGCACAAATACCATGATTTAAATTCTTGTATAAGCCTGAGATTCACAAAAGACCAATAAATTTTTAGATTGATTTGTCCGGAGTAAATTTTTTAAAAAAGGGATAAAAAGAAAATCACTAGAAAAATCTGCCACAGTAAAATTTATTAAAATTTTCCGTCTGTTCTTTTAATTATAGGAATCAATTTGCTTTCCAGCGAATCTTCATCTTCTCCAATTTCTTCTTTAAATAAAAACCAGTTCTCAGTATGCTCCAGTAAACCATCCGGCGGTATCTTTTCATAACCTCCAAGCGTTTCTACCTCAATTATCTCTGGATTTGTATAAATCTCAAGATTTACACCAAAATCCGGGTATCTTACATCAGGATTATACACCCATCTTTTTACAAAAAGCAGGTCTTCAAGACTATATGCGACCCACCCCATTTTATCCAGAACACCTATTTTCTGGGGCGTTTTTTGCCCCGGGTCCTGTATCACCTGTATGAACTTGTTCCCCCATATAAATCTGGGGTCTTTCATCATGGTATAAGGCCAGAGAACAAGCGGGCGTGCCGGAAGTAAATTCTCACTTCCAGTTCCATAGGGTTCCTGTGGTATAATAGCTCTCCCTCTTTCTGCCATCACCGTAATTGGCCAGGGCGCCAATTCTATGGACCACAGGTTTTTATTTATCAGTCTATGCAATATTCTAACATTATTATCTGAGCCAAAAGTAATTTCCATTTCTTTTCTAACCCTGGTGGTATCCTCAATATTCTGGATAAGTTTCAGGGTCTTACCGTCCCATTTATAATCAACAGATTCATTATCAGGAAAATAAGTTCGGCGTATATCCTCAGGAGCATGCCAGAATCTGTGCCCCCCATACATTAGCCAATCCTTACCGCCAGTCTTACCCTGCTGCTTTTTCACCTCTTTTAAAATATTCTTTTCATTTATAAACCCGAACCTGATAATCCTTGGACCAACCTCGGTGGTAACTACCATATCCAATTCATCGCCAGTTATGAGAATGCATTTCTTCCAACCTCCGTAACTAAAATTCTCTTCAATTCTCATGCTTACCCTCCACAACTTTTATATTTTTTTATGTTGTTAAAGAGCTACTAAACCTTCATATTAAACCCATCAAAACTAAAGGAACTCCTCTTTAATTTTAATACTTCTCATCGTACTTTACCAATTTATTGATTTTAATTACTGTCAAGTGCTCTTTCTACAACACCATAGCTATTTGCTGCGTTCCAGCATAAATAACCTTCTATTCCCAGATCCTCAGCAGCCCCTATTTGCTCCAGTATTTCATTTTCAGTATATTTCATCCTCAGACCAAAAGCTTGAATCCATGGAATTATGGTACAATCAGCATTATCCACATCATCTATTCTTGATATTCCCTTATTCAGGGTATAGCTCACAACCTCATAAGGGTAAGCCTCCGGAAGCTCATACCCTAAAAAATTCTTTGAATAATGAGATGGATATGGCATCGGGTATATGAAATCAAGAAATGGTACAAGTTCCTCAAGAAGCTGGCCAATACCCTGGTCATTTTCTGCAATAAAAACCCATCCAAAAACATCTGCTGATATTCTGATATTATATTCTTCCGTCTCCTCTCTTACCCTCTTCAGGAAACTGGTTACAGCCCAGACCTTTGTATTGTCATCTACATTATATGAATATTCAGCATACGATATATTTCCTCTTGCAGGTGCCCTAACATAATCAAACTGAATCTCTTCGACACCTTTTGAAGCAAGCTCCTTAACAATTTCTATATAATAGTCCCATACTTCTTCACAATAAATATCCGGCCAATAAGAACCTTCTGAATAAAGAGGCATACCCGTTCTACTATCTAAAATCGCCAGATCCGGTCTCGCCTCTGGCAGGATACTGTCCTTAAAAACAACAAACCTCGCTATACCATAAATTTCTTTTTCTCTCATTTCTTTTAATATCAGATCAATGTCATAATAACCTTTAGCTGCTCCTATCTCATCTGCCATTTCTACATCTGTTTCATAGTCGATATAGCCCCAATCATCCTTAACATCAAAAACAATGCTGTTCAACTCGGTCTTTCTCACCAGTTTATATATTTCCTCTCTTTTTGCCTCACTTCCAACACTTAATCCAGTAAGATAAACTGCCTTCTGGGTTCCAGGCCTGACAACCCAGTATGTATCTGGCCTGTAACCTGTAATTTTCTTATAACCCTCTGCTCTAAGGTAACCAAATGGAATAATAATAAAAACAAAAATCAGTATCAGCGTAAATATCCTGGCAGTATTAATAAATATCTTTTGCGTCCTGCTCATATTTTAACCGGGCTTCCATTCATATTTATATTATAACCCTATCCTTATATATCATCAGGGTATGTTTCCAAATGTCCCAATATCTCATAAACGAATACAAATTATTTTTTAAAACAGCAAAAATCAACGATACTGGCGTTAAAACTATATGCACACAGTGTATAATAATATATAAGTAAATAAAAATTTATTACTGGAAAGATTCGTAAAACCAAATTTCTAATTTTTTAGGAGATATAAATATGAAAAATTTAAAACTGAGCCAGGAATGGCTAACCAAATTGTTACCGGAAGGGCTCCCCTACCCTTCTTCAACACTCATCAGTGGACCCGGTGGTTCGGGGAAACCTCTAATAGGCTTTGCTTTTGTTCATGACTGGCTAAAAGCCGGGGGTAATGTTATTTTCATAGCACTACAATATGCAGAAACCAGATTCGTAAAAACATCGCTAAAAAAACTCTACAACATGGATGCCGATGAATACCAGAATAAATTAGCCTATATCCAGTTTGACCACAACTTAAAGTCGTGGGAAAAAATCAATAAAAACACCCTTAAAGCAAATCTGCTCAAGCCAGACGTATGGGAAAAAGTGATAAAAGAAGTAGAGGATGCACTTGACCACTCAGGAGATTTAGGAACAATGGTCTTTGCATCAGCCCTGAATCTTCTGTTATTTTCAAAAACCTATAAAGAAATTAATTTAGATAATTTTGAGCAACTTCTTAAAAATGATAAAAGAAGAACATATTTGTTCAGCGTTAGCACAAGTGCTTTCGGAAAAGATATAAAGAGATGGGAAGCAGCAGCAGACAATCTTTTGTTCGCCAGATTAGACGAAAATATGAAGTTATATCTTAACATAGACACCATAAATAATGTTAAAGTGAAACCGAAAGAGATACAGGTTCCCGTAAGAAAAGAAATACTCGGAGAGATAAAAGAAGTTGCCGAGGGTACCAGAAAAAGGGAGATACCGGAGATAAGAAAAATTTAAAAAATCTTCCTTATTTTAAGTTTAAAGACCTGCTCCCGTAATAGTAAGAAATTTTTTAAATCGTGGTCTCCTGCATATTCATGATTCTCATATCTTCGGTAAATCTATTCAGAACCTCCTATCAGGCTATTTTACATCTTTTTCCACCTTATCCATTTCATCCATTATCTCTTTTATTTTCTTTTTCTCCCAGGTACCTCCTGTTATTTTATAAAATACAAATACACCCATAGCATGCCAGAAAACACCAATTCCCCAGAATACAGTTACCCAGTAAAACCACCAGCCCTGGACTCCGGTGACAAGATCAATTATTACCAGCACTATATTTACTCCGATATAGGAAAAAAGATGGCCATAAAACCCTTTTATCTCCTCAACCCTCTTTTTTGCAGCCAGATATTTTTCCTCTTCAATTTTCGAATCACTCATTTGTCCCCCCTTATATTTTATTAAATTAAATTTATACCTTAACTATAGAGTAATGCAATCCTGATGATATAACTAAAGCCCTCCGATATTTCTCTATGGCTTTTCATGATAATTCAAATACTTTTTGGAAACAGGATTATTGAATCTCTTCCACAAGATTGCCCCAAATATAGTCCCAACCGGGAAAAACAGTACCATTGTAACTACAAGGACTGCCCTGCCAAGAGGGACAGCAAAAGAGCGCCTTTTATATAAACCTATAAGCTCCAGAACATATAGAGCTGGAAGAATCATAGAATATGTCATATTAATTGGAAAAGTCACTATATTCTTAATAATATCAGAAACCCGGTACATATTAATGGCGCCATCAAAATACCCGGTAAATAAACCTCCGGGATGCAATCCCCGGCCGAGACCCAAAAATACCACAAAGCCGGTTATTATGGCCATGACCCAGCATAGTATTATTACTCCTTCCAGCTGTTTATTGCCCTCTTTTAAATCTTCTTTACTTATTTCTTCCAATTTTGCCCTCTCTTTATTATTTTAAAACACAAAATATTATTAATAACTAAATCACACATATTTATAATTTTTTTTTATCAGTTTAATCAACACTCCTTATCCTTCCCAGGCCTGTTATATTCTGCTGTACACGAGGAGAACCCTGGTACTCAACACCGCCCACTCCGGATATATCCACATCAAGCTTCTGGCTAACATTTACCGTGGCACTACCTGCACCGGAAACGGTTATGTCGCATTCCCTGCTTTCCAGGTCTTCGGCATCATATTTACCCGCACCGCTTAAATCTATTTCCTGCCTGTCAACCCTGCCACTCATGTTTATATCCCCTGCTCCTGAAGAATTTACCCTTACCACATCGGCATTCAGCCTGAAATCTATATCACCGGCACCACTAATTTCAATCTCCAGTTCTTCGGCATCAAAACCATGGCATACAATACTGCCTGCACCACTCAATAAGATTTCATCCAGTTCTTTTACCGTAAGATAGAACTTTATATCCGAGGTTGGAACAAAATTATAGCCCCGCCTGAAACCAATGGTCAGCTTTTCTGCTGATACCTCTGTCTCTATCAGGGGGATTATATTATCATCTGTTTCTATCAGCAGTGATTCTTCTTCTCCCTGAGTGATAATTAAATCACCAACACCTGATAGATGTACCTTGTGAAAATCCGAAACATCCCTTTCTTCGGTTCTTACCTCCCCTGAACCTCTTACCAGCCCTATGGTCCAGTTACAGGATACGCTGAAAGCTGATATTAAAACTACCAGAAAAATTACCGGTATAATATTCGCCAATCTAACTAAACTGTTTTTTCTGCTCTTAATATTCACTTTTATTCCTTTCGTCACTAAATAATTTTGCCAATCCAGAAGACAACCCGGCACCTTCCCTATATTATCAGTAATCTATATCAATATTTCCCGAAATTGTGCTTATTATAATCTCCTTACTATCATCTCCTATTACCCCCTCCAGACTTCTCCCGCTGGAAGAAGTTATTTTGATTGGGAAACTATTGTCTATAGCACCTGAAACTGATTCCGCTTTAAGGTAAAATCGGGCATTTTTTGAAAGCTCAATTCCTACATCGCCTGAGGTGCTTTCAATATAAATATTGCTGGAATCTTCCTGCTCTATATTAATATTACCCGATACGGTAATTATTTCGATATTATCATTCTGCATTCCTTCCTCCAGCACGATATCACCGGATACATTACTAATATTTATATCTCCAGTATAATCTCTCAGGATAACGTCCCCGGAATTAGCATTTATTTTTAAATCACCGGCAAATAATGAACCACATTTGAGATCCCCGGATATATTCCCGTAATCAAACCTATCAACCTTCAAATTACTGACACTTACATCTGACGATGAAGTCTCTATTGCCAGAACCTCCAGAGAGTCCTCAGGTATATACAGATCCAGGGTGTTTCTCCACACACTGAACCCGATTAATAGTGTTTTAGGTCTTACAATCTCTATCCTCAACTCATCTCCCGATATATATGAAACAAGTGAAGGTATATCCCTGTTCAAGCCCGTGGAGACCTCGCCGTAAAAATGCACCCTGATTTCGTCTTCATCGGCAGGGATAATATTTACATCCGTGCTTACTACATCTATAGAAATTCTATCTACCTCCTGCGGGCTAAAATTTTTTGATTCATTGATTTTTTCTGTTGCTATAGAAAAATTCCCGGTCACCATGAGTATAATTCCTGCTGTAATAAAAGAACCAAACATTATAATAACAAGGCATAAAACAAATTTCTTTATTCCAAATTTCATTTTACTGCTCCTTCCCTGTTATGATTCTCAAATTAAACTTAATGTACCTTATAAATAATCCGTAAAGCCATTTTGTCAGGTATATATTACCTATAAAAAATAATATACCGAAGCAGGTAAGCCCTATAGATACAAACACCCACACTGCGGGATTTGCTAGAGCTGTAAAATACTGGGGAAATAATGGCCCAAAGATAGCCGCAAAGAACAGGGTAATTCCCGATGCAGTAATAGCTATTGCCGAAACAAATAATGCAAGCAGCACAGCTACTACGGCAATAAAAGGACCCAGTAGAAATATTAGATTAAAAAACCCAAGTCCCATGGTAGCAAACACAGCCCTGGTTATATTAACAGCAGAAGTAGTTTTCTCTGCCTCATTTACCAGTATGCTGGCTTTAAGCTGGCCAGCAAGAACCTTTGGGTCTCCAAGTGAAGTGGCTATATCTTCCTCGACTCTTCCTTTTAAAAGTCCTTCATTGAAATGTTCCTCAAAATCACTTATCGCGTCCTTCCTTTCCTCATCGGGAACTCCCCGAAGATTTAAGGATAAAATATTTATAAAATCCTTCTTATTCATCTCTGGCACCATCCTTTAAAAAGCTATTTACCTTTTTAACAAAAGTTAACCACTCTTCCTTGAGTTCTTTCTCCATTTTTTTACCGGCTTCGGTCAGCTGATAGTATTTTCTGGGAGCACCTTCGCTGGATTCCTCAAGGTAAGTAGTGACATAACCATCATTCTTCAGTCTCCTGAGCAGAGGGTAAATTGTCCCCTCTGAAATAGATATGCTTCTGGAGATTTCATTTACCAGCTCATATCCATAGCAATTTTTCCTTGCCAGCAAAGCAAGGGCACAGAGCTCAAGAACTCCTTTTTTAAACTGAATATTCATGGAAATAAATCCTTTCTATAAAATTTATATCTGCATAATAACACAAGGTATTATACATTGCAAGGTATTATTTAAAAAAATTTATCTGGTGTTAACTTCCTTATAGATTTTTTATATAATTATTACAATTTTTTAATATAAAAAATACTTTTGGAAATTTAAAAATCGTAAGTTCTAAAGTTTACATGGCATCAACTACTATAATAAATGTAAGTGGATTAAAAAAAAGTTATGGAAATGTTAAAGCAGTCAGGGGTATAGACTTCCATGTAATTGAAGGCCAGTTATTTGCATTTCTTGGTCCAAATGGTGCGGGAAAAACCACCACCATAGATATTCTATGCACCCTTCTTAAACCTGACAGTGGTTCTGTTACAATCAACGATTATAAACTTGGATCACAGGACGACAAAATCAGGAAGCATATCGGGATTGTTTTTCAGGATAGCATTCTTGACAGGCTCCTTACCGTAAAAGAAAACCTTTACACCCGCGGTAGCTTTTATGGCGCACCAAAAAAGGATATTATCGCTGCAGTCGACAAAGCAGTAAAAACTGCCGGAGTTGAGAGCTTCCTGAACCGCCCCTACGGAAAACTCTCAGGCGGCCAGAGGCGCAGGGCTGATATAGCAAGGGCACTCATAAATACTCCAAAAATCCTTTTCCTGGATGAACCAACCACCGGTCTCGACCCCCAGACCAGGAAAAGTGTCTGGGATACTATCCGTAATCTACAAAAAGAAACCGAAATGACTGTTTTTCTTACTACACATTACATGGAAGAAGCTGCTAATGCTGACTACGTAGCTATAATAGATAATGGCGTCATTTCCGCCAGCGGTACACCGTCAATGCTCCGTGCGAGATACAGCATGGATACTCTTAAATTTATTTCCACGGACATCGATAAGCTTAAAAATTTTTTAACTGAACAGGGTGTGGAATCTTCTATATCCGGCGGTTCAGTAATTGTAAGGATTCCAAAAACCATCGACGCAATCCCGCTTATAAATGGGGCTCAAAAATTAATATCGGGATTTGAAGTTATAAGCGGCAGTATGGATGACGCTTTCGTGAACATCACCGGCCACACTATAAGAGAGGATGAAAACTAAATGAGCAGTATGAACAGTCTTATAAAGAGGAATCTGAAAATCTTTTTACGCGACAGGGCAGCCGTGTTTTTCTCTTTTCTTGCAATATTCATTATAATCGGGCTTTACGTATTGTTCCTGGGCGATAATATCGCCAGCAGTTTTAAAGAAATGCTGGGAGATAATTCCCGCTTTATTGCAGACAGCTGGGTTATGGCAGGCATACTTTCAGTAACCTCGATAACTACAACCCTGGGCGCATTTGGAATCATGGTGGAGGACAGGTCAAATAAAATCCTGAAAGACTTTCTGTCAGCCCCTATAACTCGTTCACGGATTTCTGCCGGATATATAATTAGTTCTTTTTTAATCGGTATTATTATGAGCCTCGTATCACTAGTCGTAGCCGAAATTTATATAGTTGCCAACGGCGGAGAATTTCTGGGGCTTCTTTCGCTTATAAAATTACTGGGAGTAATGCTACTGTCGGTATTCGCCGGCTCTTCAATGGTATTTTTTATGGTTACTTTTTTCAAGAGCAGCAATGCTTTTTCTTCCGTTAGCACAGTTATAGGAACATTAATCGGATTTCTAACCGGAATATATATACCCATCGGCAATCTCCCCTCTTCTGTTCAAACAGCAATAAAACTTTTCCCCATAAGCCATGCCGCAGCTCTATTCAGACAGATTATGATGGAAGAACCAATGTCCGAATCTTTTGCAAATGCCCCGGCGGGGGTTTCTGAATCATTTGAAAAATTTATGGGGGTTACCTTTTACTATGGCAACCAGGAACTCTCCCCGCTCATCCATATAACTGTTCTTGCTGTAACCGGTGCTGTATTTCTTTTGCTGGGAATAGTAAGTATCTCGGTGAAGAAAAAAAGCTAGCTTTAAGAACCGTATCATGTCTGCAAATACATGCATCTCTAGCAAAAGCAATCTTTTCTGGGCAGCTTATTTCTCTGATTTAATTTTTGCCAGTTCATTATCCACCGGTTATGCATTAATTATTAATGCATAAACACTATTACAGCTATTCCAGCCAGTATAAGAAGTATGCCGAAAACCAGGGCTATTTTTCCGCTTGTTTTATTGCCATGAACTATGTCAGTCTCGCTTCTCACTGATACAATGAAGGGTTTCTTAACATACAGAGGTTTGTTAAGTATTATCCTGGCACCTTCAAGCACGGCTTCCCCGAGAACATAAAGAGGCTGGCCAAGGGGGATTGTCTCTTCTGTCATCCTGAAACCAAGTGTGCCGATACCCATATTATTATAATGGTAATTTTTTAAATAATTATTGTTCCGGATATTATTAACAGGTTCAAACCTGTCAAGTGTTCTTATTGTATCAAGCTGAATGCCGGAATGAGATATGTCAATATATGCTTTTTCGCCGGATTGAGAATCCGACAATAAGATAGGACTTGAGCTTTTTTGTGTTGAAAGCAGCGATTCATTCTTCTTTAAACGCTGGTGTGTACCTGTGCTATCTTTGTATGTCTCCCTTTCCTGGTATACCTGATAAAGGCTGGCATTGAAATAAGCTACTTCTTTTTTGGAAAAAGGAGCTTTTACGGGTATTTCTGAACCGGCGGTACCTTTTAATTCGACAAAGTGCCTGTATCCTTCAAGACCTGCTGCTGCATTGCCTGATAATATTTCTTTAAGTTCACCAATGGATGTGGTCCTTTCATATTTTATCTCTATGTTTTTATTTTTATACTTTAAGGGGAGAAAAAAACTTAAGAATATCCCGCCAACTGCCATTATGCCGCCAATAATATATTTTATCATATAAAATGCTCCTTATTCTTTTGATAGCTCTTCTTTCAAACGGGCAATTTCATCTGTGATATTTTTTTCTTTTTCCATTTCTGCAAACGGGTCATCTTTTTCTGCTTCCATACCTGAGACCTCAAATGTAGCGTCTGCCTGAGCTTCTTTTTCAGCAATCTTGCGTTCCATTTTATCCATTTTTGCAAAAGCTCCAGAACTATCCAGGTCACCTACTGCTTTTGATACCTCTTTTCTGGCTTCTGCAACTTTATCTCTTGCGCTCAGCATGGACTGCCTGTTGCGGGCTTCATTCAATTTCTCTTTTAAGATGTCGACCTGCTCCCTTAATACTTTAAGCTGTGAAGAAATGTTGTCATGCATTTGCTGGTATTGCTTTACGCTTGCATCTGCTTTCAACTTGCTTTCTACCGCCTGTCTTGCCAGTTCTTCATTTGATTCCCCGAGCGCGCACTTTGCACGTCCCTCCCATAGTTTTGACTGTGACTTTGCTTCTTCAAGCTGCTTTAGAACCTGTCTTTCACTTGCCATTACTGAACCCAGTCCCTGGACAGCATTTTGAAGCTGCTCTTCCATATCGATTATTATCTGCTTGACCATTTTCTCGGGGTCTTCAGCCTTATCGATAAGGTCATTGATATTTGCTTTCAGCAGGTCTGCTAATCTTGCGAAGATTGCCATGTCTGATACCTCCTTGTTTAAAATGTCTATATTATGATTTAAATATAATACTTGCTTATGTACTGTTTTATGCTTTTGCTAAAGACTCGTGTATTTGCAGACATGTGGCGGTTCTTAAAGCTAACTTTTTTCCAGAGTAGCTTTCGGAATGGACCTTAATTTCAGCTATACCTATTGCCTCAATCCTACTTCTCTTGCCAGAGCCCTTAGAATATGGACCATTCCTAAAGTATCCATACTGCAGTACTCTATAAGTGATTTTCTGATTCCTTCTACTTCATTTATCCCGGGAGGCTCCTTTAAATTATAAAAGTTTCCGTATATATAAAGAAAATAGGCACTTGCAGCCAGGCCATTAGATACTTCCATTCCCTCATAACTTAAATCAGTAATAGCCGGCAGTACACTTTTAACCGAAGCGCTTCCCCTCTGGGAAGAGTTATAATAATAAAAATTCCCGAAAGGCCTATAAAGGTCAACTATCCTCGGAAGTACCCGGTCAACCCACTCCGCATAATCAGGGAATTCCAGAGCAAGTTCTCTTAAAACACCTTTTTCAAACTGCTCATAATAAACAATAATGCTTCCGTTATCTCCCAGGTCATCTTTTAGCCTTGAAATTATCTCTCTTCTCGGGTCTTCAAGTCCACATGCCAGAAATTCCCTGCGCTCCGGGTTCTCCTCCATAGAATAAAGGACATGTATTGAATATTGAAATGGAATTTTCTGGTAGGGCTTTGACCCATCAAACAATGGGATAGCAGTGGAAAAAGTCTCAAAGTCAAGAAAATACAGTGGAAATTCTAAACCATTAATAAAATCTGAAATTTTTTTCTTGTTAACTGACGGCTTTTTTGTTTTTTCACATTCAAGCTGTATCTGTTGTTTTAAACTCAGACTATATCTGTCAGGGATATCCTTAATGGAAATGATACCCTCACCATACAATTGCACTGATTTGCTCTTGTCTCCGTAAAGGTTAAAAACATGATTCTCTGGCAAATCTCCCCAGCACTTCTGTTTGAGCGGGCATATATAGGGCTCATAGCACTGCTTTCCAATTGCAACCTCCGGAGGGGCACTGCTCTTTACAACTTCAAGCATTTTTATGATTTCATCTTCTATACCCTTTAGCCTGTCATCTACTTCTTCAGTTATATCAACTCTCTTAAAAAGCCCTTCCGGGTCAATATCCCCTTTCTTTATATAGCAATTATTGATATGAGCTATAAAACACTTGTTTATAGAAATTCCTGCTTTTTCAAAACAGTATTTCTGAAAAGATACATCACTTATATATTCTTCTTTGAGCTGGGTTGAGCTTTTAACCTCAACGATATCCCATCTTTTATCGCCTGCCGGCACCAGGATATCTGCCCTGCTATAAAGAGGGCCATGACTGCACGCCGCTTCAAAAACAGGTTTTCTTTCAGGCAAAACCTCCAGGGTTTTTATTATCTGCTCTTTTAGATTTTTAAAATAACTGAGGTCAATTCCATCCGGATAGAGTTTTTTTGCATACTCACCTACTCTTATCCCCTGATTAAAAATGAAACTAGTTGCAAAATCCGGTTCTGGAATTTCTTCTCTTTTATTGACCAGATACCATAAATATTTCAGGCACTGGAGCCCTGCGAGAAATCTTGATTTTGATAAAATGACTTTTTTAACCATACAATCAATCTAACTAGTTAAAATCAGTATATATCTTCCCAAAATTTATTCCTTCAATGACTTTTGATTTATATTTTTTCTTTAATTTGTTTTTTGCGTAAACTAAATTCTCATTCCTTATACCATTTTTTAAAGCAAGATCGGCTTCTATAAAAGCAGCAAGATCATCAGCGCCCTTTACCAGGGTGCCATTTCTACTGGCTATGTCTGAAAATTCATCTTCGGTAAACATCTTTATTTCTTTATGCCAGCTTTCCGGAAGAAGCTTATATATTTTCTTTTCCATCTCCTCTGCCTCATAATGCTTTATAAGCTCATCGAGCCCCTTAATTGATTTTTTGACAGGATTGATAATATCCCTCGTCAAAACCTCCGGCAGGTCATGAAATAAACCTGTAAAATAATTGTTTATACAATTTTCTTCTTTCAGTTTTGCTTCATAAGAAAATATAAATGAAAGAATAGCAACTATCAACATATGCCCGAGCACAGAGGTCTTTGGTATTCTATAAAGATGACTCCATCTCTGTTGAAAACGGAGCTGCCCGCATATATCTGTAAAGCCGGTAAGGTTCTTATCTGTTTTAAAAACATCCATACATTTTAAATCACTATATCTTTTCTGGCCCCTTAAAATGCTTTCGGCAATCTCCTCCTTCATATAAACCCTCGGGGTCGTGGAACTTATAATATTAAATTCCCACTCTGTAACATATGAATGTGCCCCGCTTACTATTTTTTTCTCGAGCGTTTCTTCCTTTTCAGTCAGATATTTTCTGAAACGCTTATTAAAATCATTTCCAATCTCTTCTGTAAGCGGGCTTATTCCTTCAAAAACCCATCTATTAAGCTCCCTGTAGCGCTCCCTGTCTTCATTTATTTTATCAACAAGCGGAGGCTTTAAATCCGTAAGTGTAATCCTCTTAAACATCTCAAAAAGACCAACCTCAATGATTTCTATCCAGTCAATCTTCTTGTTTTCCATGCTTTCGGCGCATTTCCCCAGGATATACGCAACGATCATTTTTTGAGCCTGCTTGTCAAGCTCGGTAAGCTCAATGGTACGTATCTGGTCGTTCCACCTCTGCATACTTGCTGCTTCGTATATTTTCAGTAAAATTGGTTTTCTTATCATCTAACTTCAGGTGTTCTGCCTTTCTTTAGAAAGATTCCAATAAAGCTTCACCCTAAATAAGGTGCAGGAAATAGTTTTCATGGTTATAAATTAGTTTATATCATAGATACCAATTCTTCAAACAAAAAAATAAGCCCTGATGTCGCTTTTCATGAAGCGTCCCTGCGATCTTTTTTGCCAGACTTTCATTAAACCCTTTTTAAAATAAAGTTTATCATAATAATTGCCTGCTGTTGTATAATGTAAAAGTAAATTAAAACAAACAGAATACAGGAAATGAATAAGCAAGTTAAAATTAAAACATTCAACTCAAGAATAGAAGCCGAAATTGCCAGGAGCTATCTTGAAAGTTACGGTATTAAAACCGAAATATCATCAGATGATGCCGGCCAGAACTACCCCTCACTACAGAGCGTAAGAGGAGTAAAGCTTTTAACATCTGAAAGGTATCTCAAAAAAGCCTGCGAGTTACTTAATAAGAAAAACTCCTATGAAGAACCTCAAAATCTCAAATAACAGACCATCCAGCATAAAAATTAACAAGCTCAGGCCAGATGACCTTGATGTTTATCTAGAGATATCATTCGATGCCTTCTTTGAAAAATTAAAATTCATAACCGGCCCCAAAAAAGAGGAAGCAATTAGTATTAAAAGAGTAGAGATATCAAGAAACATTAACAACGGAAGATTCTATACTGCCATATTAGAAAACACAGTAATCGGAGTCATTGAGCTTATAACCCGGGGGAATATAAAAACATACAAAAGAAATTTTCGTACCTACGCAGAAAACCTCGGGTTCTTAAAAGGCTGCAGAGCTTTTATTTTAACTCTGATTTCAAGTGCAATTGAAAATCCGCGGCTAAATCCCGGTATTATATACATAGATAATGTAGCAGTTGAAAAAAACAGCCGAAAAAAAGGCGTATGCTGGAAAATGCTTTCTTTTGCAGAGGACTTTGCAAGAAAAAATTCCATGGATGCTTTAACCCTCTGGGTTGCTGCTAAGAATGAGATTGCCCATAATCTTTATAAAAAATTTGGCTTCAATGATGTTGTGAAACGATCCTCAAGGATTGCTGAGTCTCGCCTTGGATATCGTGACTGGATATATATGAAAAAAGAAATTTCCTAACCCTTATTACAATACTTATAAATGAAGTCTCTTATGCCATCAATAAAAATCCGCTCTGATTTTACATAACTATTATTATGACCCCCTGATATCTTTAATAACTGGCGTGGTTCATTTGCACTTTTAAAAAGTTCCTCGGCATGTGAAAACGGTATATAATCATCATCTCCGCTATGTATAATTAACACCGGGCATGTAATGGCTTTTATATAATCTATTGTAGGGTAATCGTACTTTAAAAATCTTCTTACAGGTAGATAGGGGTATAATTCCGTTGCGATATCCTTCAGTGAAGTAAATGTTGAATCAAGTATCAGCAGCCCGCTCTTTACTTCCTTTGCAAGCCAGGCTGCAATTGAGCCGCCCAGTGACCTGCCATATATTATAATATTCCCGGGGTCTATTTTTCTTGAATTTAAAAGGTATTCCCATGCTGCTCTGGCGTCAAGATAAGTCCCCATCTCTGTCGGCTTACCCTCACTCTTACCATAACCCCTATAATCAATGATAAAAACCGATAGGCCAAGTTTACGGCTAAAGTAGTCTATCAGAGTAAGACCGGTAGAAACATTACCTCCATTTTCGTGTAAGAAAAGTAACACCCTTTTCCTTGAACCTCGCGGTATAAACCAGCCAGAAAGGTTTACACCATCAGCAGACCTGAACATTATTTCTTCAAAATACAATCTCATATCAAAGGGTGTGGCTGAAATCTGTTTAAATGGATAGTATATATAATGAGACTGCATAATGAATCTATATAAAGCCGAGAAAAGATAAACAACCACAACTACCGATATGATTAATCCAAATCCAATTAATATTCTAATGTATAACATTTTTATTTTTAATATTTTTGATTAAATTCCCATACCATATCAGCATAATAACCAAATAATTCCTTTAAATTATTGGCAAATACGGAGTGCTCATTAAGACTGCATTCGTAATTGCTATCCTTCATGCATTTTATTTGCTTATCTTTGTGCTGTATAATACTGCGTGATATCTCTACAAGATTATTCCTCTCCACAGTATAGCTATCAGGGTAACTGATTACTTCCAGACTTTCTGAAAGCTCCATCAGCTTTATTAAAAATGTCTCCTCCACCGCAATTTCTTCCGGGTTATTAAATATCCAGTTTTCAGGATGGGCAGAATTAACATGATTTATAGCCGCGCTGTATTCAGAAAGAATCCTTCCGACGCTTCCCAGAAATTTATCTTCAGAAACCACACTTGTATCCTGTGCGTCAATCCCCTTAACGCTATAGATTGTCTCCATTAAAACATCCGGCTCCTCATTCCCCTTCCATGAATAATAAAACCCGCTTGGATAGTATCCTGCATCATCAATTAGAAGACTTCTAAAGAACACTCCGGACCCCCTGTATGTTTCCAGATTAAGGTAATAATTATAAGACATAAAACCACTTTCCGTAGTTATATCTATCGGCACCCATCCATACCCCGGTAGTTTTATTTCTGCCCAGGCATGACCGTATTGAATGCTACCGCTCTCCTCTTCCAATATGCCGAGCACAGGTATCCCCTGTACAAATTTAGCAGGAATCCCTGCTGCCCGGCATAATGCTATATACAGAATAGCATAATCCGTACAGATTCCTTCACCTGAGCGGATTATATCTGAGGCATATCTGTAGGCTCTAACTCTTTCCTCTAGCTTTTCCTCATCGTATACCATTTTATCAACAACGTATTTATACAATATTTCCGCTATCAATATCGGGCTTGTTTCTTCACCAATCACTTCTCTTGCAACAGATTCAATCAGAGATGAGTCACTGTCTATATAATATTCTGCTTTTGTATAAAGAGATAAATCACTGTCCCCTCTATTATATGAGCTGAATTTTTCAATCTCAATTTCCTGGTAATCATACTCGCATAATGTCACATCACAATCAATAAACGCTTCCGCTGAATCTCCCTGCTCCAGGTCGCCAAGGTCAAACATTGCTATTATATTATAATCGTCGCTATATATATCATCCTTTTTGCTATAATTGGACCTTATATTCTTTATAATCTGAAAAGGCTGATATGTTTGTGGAACCTGAACCAGACAGATAATATTTTCCAGGGTTACAGGGCTATTATTTTTGATAATATACTCCATCCCAACTGTTACATCATATGACCTTTTAGCTAAGATACCCCGGCTAATTTCAGCCAGATATATTCTCTTTGAAATAGTAACAGAATCGCTGCCATCGTCAACAACCAGGGTTATAAGATACTCCCCGGTATCTTCAAAAATATAAGAGAATTCCTGTTCATTAGTTACTGCCTCGTCTTCCATAAACCACTGAAAGCCCAGGTCATCTCCATCTGCGTCTGAAGAGCTCCCGGCGGAGAAATAAACAGGATTTCCAATTTTGAAATAATCTGAACCAGAATCATGCTGGTAAACATCAATAATAGCTACCGGTAAGATATTCTCTGATGCTTCATCTTCAATATATTTTCCAGCCACATAAGAATTCCCCTGTCTGGTTCCTTCTTTGCTTTCACCGTGATTTTCTTCTAAAAAGTCTAAATCCCCAAAATCTAACATACACCCACTCTCAAATGTCATCAAGACTAAAAGAAGGCTTATAATCGTTAATTTAAATATAATGGTGGCTCTTTTCATTTAAATTTTGACCTCGCCGCCGCTTAAATGCCTGACTAAAATTTTATTACTTATCCATTAATACAGCAAAGATGCTCATCCAGATTTCCCGGAAATTTTTAAAGCATATTGATATTTTAATTCGTAAATTAAACAAAAACTCTGATTTTTTAAATTAATCCAGTTATTCAGATGAAAGAACAGGAACCCTACCCAATTATGAAAAACAATAAAACTGGCCAGTTAAAAAATCCCGGCCAGTTTTATTATCATTTTCCCACAAAAATTTCCCTGCTTTACTCTAACCTCATGCAAATCTTTTAGCTATTGCCTCTGCTATAAATGCTGCAGCAAACAACACACTAACTATAATCATAAGCGGGTGCAACTCTTTGAATTTACCTCTAAATAATTTTATCAGAGTGTAGCTTATAAAACCAAAACCGATTCCATAAGAAATGCTGTATGTGAAAGGCATTATAATTATAGTCAAAAATGCAGGTATCCCGATTTCGTAATCTTTAAAATCAATTTTACTCATAACCGTCATCATCAAGAACCCCACCACAATCAAAGCCGGAGAGGTAACGGGGTATTTTATCACTCCTTCTGCTATCTCCACACCTCCACCAATAACTGCAATCAAAGGAGCAAAAAATATGGACAACAGAAAAAGAAAGCCTGTCGTGGTAGGCATTATGCCGGTTCTTCCACCATCAGATACTCCAGACGCACTTTCGATATAGGTAGTGATTGAGCTAGCACCAAACAGACCTCCTGCCACTGCTGCCAGTGAATCTATCAGAAGAACTTTCTTCAAATTTGGGAGACTTCCATTTTTATCAAGAAGTCCTGCTTCTCCACCAACACCGATAACTGTGCCCATCGTATCAAAAAAGTCCGTCATAAAGAGGGCAAATATCATTACTAGAGCAGCAAGGTTTAGCATACCGTTGCTCCATACTGCACCAGCCAGGTCTGCTTTAAAAAACGTAGAAAAGCTTTCCCCGGTAGGTAGGCTCATAATTTTATCAGGGAAAGGAACCACTCTAAATATCATACCCACAATAGCAGTGCCAATAATTCCAAGTAAAATCCCTCCCCTGATTCTGAACGCAACCAGTATTACCGTAAGAACGAGCCCAAAGGCAGCCAACAGCGTATAGCCTGCAGTGAAGTTACCCAGTGTTACAAGCGTTGAAGCACTGGGGTCAACAAACCCTGCCTGCTGTGCACCGATGAATGCTATAAAAAGCCCTATTCCAACGCCAATCGCATACTTAAGCCCCATTGGTATTGCTCTCATTATCATGCTTCGCAGCCCTGTTAAAACCATAATGGTAACCAGAATTCCCTCTATGACAATGATTCCCATAGCCTGCTGCCAGGTAAGACCCAGTCCGAAAACAATAGTAAACACAACAACAGCATTAATTCCCATTCCCGAGGCTAGAGCAAATGGGGTATTTGTGATTACACCCATCAATATACTCATCAGCCCGGCGCCAATACATGTCGCAACAACAGCAGCTTCAAAAGGGATGCCACTCTCTCCTCCGGCAGAAAGTATTGCCGGGTTAACGAAGATAATGTAAGCCATTGTCATAAAAGTGGTCACACCTGCAATTATCTCCGTTCTGATATTGGTATTCCTTTCCCTGAGTTTAAAATAGCCCAACGTACACCTCCTCCTTCATATTATTAATAAATTAGCTTATTAGCTTACTTTTATAATATCCAGCCCACTACCAGAATATAACAAATCAAATAAGACCTGCAATCAATTTACAAACAATAAAATAGAGTATAAAATTTATATAAAAAAATGGAAATTATAAAAAATTTTTTTACACCTGAAAACTTAAAATCATTCTTCGAAGATTTATATAATGGCTTTGAAAATATACTTATAGATGCTTTTGATAAAATAGGATATGAGCCAATAAGAAACTTGCTAATCAATCCATGGTTCTGGATTATCATAGTAGTTTTATTTCTTTTAAGCTTCCTTTTTAGAAGAAGGTAGTCCAGGTTTTCCTCCAGCTCTTTCTTCCGTGTTTGATATCTTTTTCAAAAGAAAAACAATAAAAACAATAAGAATTACCATAACTGCCAGGCTTATGAAAACCCCCTGATTGTCTTTTAGCTTCTCAAAAATCAGATAGAGTCTCGAGTTGCTCTTCTTAAAAAAATCTAAAAAATTATCATCAAGAAGGCCCTCATCGCCCTTATCAATACGGGATATTCTATCCAGTATTTTTTGCTCAATATCATCGTGTGGTTTTATGAGCGCGTCCTTTGCAATTTTTAAATATTTGTTAACATTACTCATAGTAAAATTCCAAACAATACAATTTAGATTACAGTATATTACAGTATAATAGATTTAAATTCTTTTCTTTTGTTTCACCTAAATCTACCTTTTAAGTTTTTCCTTTATCATTTTTCTTGCCCTGTGTATATTAGTCTTTATAGTTCCTATGGGCTTACCTGTAAGCTCTGATATTTCTCTATAGCTATAGTCCTGCAAATCCCTTAAAATAAGTGGTATTCTATAGCTTTCATCCAGACCAACTGCAATTTTCAAAATATCTTTCACCGCTTCTTTATTAAAATAGGTTTCTTCCAGGCTCTGGCTGAACCTGTCAAATACCACCTCATAATCCTCGGTTATCTTCTCCAGGCTTACTTTTTTATCTTTAGTTTTTGAATAAATCCTCAGCCTATCAATACAGGTATTAACCGTAAGCTTTCTTATCCATGTCTTAAAACTGGATAATCCCCTAAAACCTTTTATTGACAGATATACTTTCACGAAAACTTCCTGGCTTACATCTTCTGCGTCGTGGGTATCTCTTAATATAAAGAATGCAGTAGTATATACATACTTTGAAAACCGTCTTATAAGCTCTTCGAAAGCAGCTTTATCTCCCTCTTTTGATTTAGCTACCAGTGTTTTTTCGTCTACTTCATTCTGACGGTTTCCTATATTTCCCTTAACCAATACTTTCCCTTCTTTGAATCCTGTGACTTTTTTTATTTCTCTGGTGTCTCGGCCAGTACTACTTCTACCTCGATAATTTCTCCATCTCTATTTATCGTTACATCAACACTATCCCCTACATTAAATCTCAATATCCGGGCAAATAACTCATACGGGTTGCTTACTTCTACTCCATTGATTTCTGTGATAACATCTCCTGCCCTGATTCCAGCTTCTTCGGCAGGATATCCTGGGTCTACACTGCTTACATACACCCCAACAATACCGGAATCACTATATGGATCCATTATTATGCCCATGTAAGGAATCTTTGCCTTTCCGTATTTGATGATCTGGTCCGCAATATTGGTAACCGTATTGCTTGGGACAGCAAACCCTATCCCGGTATTTTCTCCTGACTGTGACAATATCAGGGTATTAATTCCTATTACTTCTCCACCTGAATTGACGAGTGGGCCTCCACTGTTTCCACTGTTTATAGCTGCATCCGTCTGTATTAGATTGACAGGAATTGTAATATCTCTCCCCTTTGCACTTATCACCCCCATGGTTACACTCTGCTCGAGACCATAAGGGCTCCCTATTGCAATAACTATATCTCCTACTTCATAACTTTCATCCATAGAAAAATCCGCTGCTTTTAATCCATCTTTTTTTATTTTTATAACTGCCACATCATAATTTTCTTCCGAACCCACTAAAACTGCGGGGTATTCACTCCCATCATATAGAGTCACTACCAGCTTTTCTGCTTCTCCTGCTACATGATTGTTGGTTATAATATAGCCATCCTCGGTATAAATAACTCCTGAACCAATACCCGACCTCTCGCGGGTCCGCCCAAAAAATTGCTCTCTCACAGTAACCTCGATATTTACTACCGAAGGGCTAATCTCTTCTACAACTTCACTTATTGCATCATCAAATGCACCAAGTATAACTTCTCCCGTGACATCTATATCAACTGCAGAATCCTGTTGTTCGCTGATACCCTGCTCCTCTACCTCTGTCCCTCCTTTAAATAAATCTGCAATAGTTACTTTATTAACCACAGCCAGCATTCCAAGCACGCTTACTCCACCAAGGACAAAAAAAATTATGATTAATATTACAATTACAAGACCTTTTATAAAAAAAGACCCGAATCCACTGTCTTCTTCCATTTATTATTCTCCTTCTCTGATGTTATAAGAAATTTATTCTGCCTCTTCATTTTCTTTGATTTCTTCTGTATTTCCACTTTCTTCGGTCTCCTCTAAACCTGTACCTCCTGACCTTAACCTCAGCGCATCTTCCTGAATTTTCGATGCAGCATCCGCAGGAAGCAAATCTCCAGATATAACACTCTTTGAATTATCACTTAAAGAATCTCTTATAACCATTATAAGTTCCTCGTATGGCTTGCCCCTGCACAGCTCTGCCTGCATAAAAGCATTGTATATTATACTGTCATTTTTTATCACATCATTTTTATCAATATCTTTCAAAACCGGGAAGGTATCTGTACTTGAAGTCCACTCAATCTGCTCCTCTTCTGTCAACATAAATTCCAGAAATTCGTTTACAGCTTCCAGCTCATTTCCATAGCAATTTATGTTTATCATAAATCCGAGACCTGAAATCAAAGGAGTAGGGTATCCATTACCCTGCCATACGCGTGGTATTTTAGCCAAACCATAATTTAATCCTGCCTCACTGTATTCCTCTATCATGCCAACGCTGTCAATAATCATATGAACATTACCGCTCTTAAATAAATCTTTTATTTCACCATATTCAATATAACGTGGCAAAATTTTTTCTTCATTATACAAATAGTTCAAAAACTCCATTGCCCTGGCGGTTGATTCACTTTCTAAAGTTAGCGAGTCATAGCTATACTCAACAATCCAATCTCCATATCCTCCTATAAAAGGTATTATCCAGTCTGCTTCGCTACTATTCATGAGAAATCCGTAAACATCTTCTGCGGGATTATTTACTTCCTTACAATATGATATAAGCTCTTCAAATCTTTCCGGGGGATTTTCTATAATATCTCTATTGTAAAAAAACACTAAAAAATCGTAACTTCTAAAAGGAATTGCGTAATTCTTACCACCATACCCGGAAATTTCTACAAGTCCATCGAGAAAAAAAGAATAATCTATTTCACCTGCAGTATCTTCCGTAACTTCTTTTATAACGTTTTCCGGCACAAGCCTCTGCACTCCATCAAGGCTCACCAAAACCAATTCAGGACCGGCTCCTGCAAGACTTGCTGCCTCATATCTGTCTTCAAGCTCTTCCTGGCTTCTAAAATGTTCGCTCTCTATTTCAATATAGATGTTTTCAGTATTCCCTGTAAAGTCTTCTATGCTTTTCATCAAAGCAAGCCTTCCCTTTGGTTCAAGGCAATCCCATAGCCTGATTCTAGTCTCTTCTTTTCCTATCCCTGCTATTTCATCTCCCTGTGTCTCTTCAGCTTCCTCCTCAACAAGATCCATATTGCCGTCTTCCTGTGGATTCAATAACTCACAGGACACAACTGTTATAGCCAAAAACACCATTGATACTGAAAGCAATACAAATAGATTTTTGCCTAAGCGTTTAAAAAAATTGAAGATACTTCCAAGCATTATTTAACCCCGAAACTTTTTAAATAAACAAATGACAACCAGTAATTTATTATATTATAAATGCTCATCTAAATTTATAAAACAATTTATATCATAATAATATAAAAAATCCTGTCAAATGGGATGGCAAACATTTCAAAATTTTTTTGCCTTCATAAAATAAAATAAATGAAAGGCGCATTTGCATCGTTGCCAGAATTATTATTTATAATTAAACTTATTTTGAGTTCCCGGCCAGCCAAAAACCTCATAGAATTTAGGAACGTAAATAGTTGTTAAGCATTATTACAGCCAAATTTGGGTAAGACAGGAGACCGAATCTTAATAGCAGACAGGGATATTAACCATGAATATTTACTCTTTTACCTTAACCTTATTCTCTCCCCTGACCATAATAAGCATTTTTCCCATGTTTCCTTAAATAATGTTTGCTTAGGAGGCATTCTTTTATGTTCTTTAAAAGAGGGTTAATAGTTACCGAGTAAAATGCTATCTTCGCAATTTCTTCAAGAGCGATGCTCATCTCTACTGCATCTCCTGCACTCTCCCCCCAGCTAAACGGCCCATGACATGCTACCAGAACTGCCTTCATGTTATTATAGTCAAGAGATTTAAATGTATCTACAATCAACTTTCCAGTTTCCAGTTCATAATCTTTTTTTATCGAACTGTCGCTTATAACTTCCGTGCAGGGTATTTCCCCATAAAAAAAATCCGAATGGGTTGTCCCAAAGCATGGTATTGGTTTTCTGGCCTGTGCCCAGGCCGTTGCATAAAGAGAATGGGAATGTGCTACTCCACCTATATTCGGGAAATTTCTATAAAGCTCCAGGTGTGTTCTTGTATCAGAAGAGGGATTCAGGCTACTATCTACCTTATTGCCATCAAGTCCCAGCACTACTATATCTTTATAGGTCATCTTTTCGTACGGAACCCCGCTTGGCTTAATAGCTACAAGTGAATAATCCCTGTCAATCCCGGACACATTACCAAATGTAAATGCCACAAGCCCGCTATGGTAGAGCTTCATATTTGCCTCATAGACTTCTTTCTTTAGACTTAATATATTCAATTTCTTAATTCATCCTCCAGGATTTTCCCTAGTTTTTTATATCTCTTATATAATACATCATAAATCAGAGTATTTTTTCTGTCTGGATAATTAACAGACTCAGATTTCGATACCATATATTTCTGTGCGTCTTCCACTGAATCGTATATTCCAGCTGCTACTGCTCCAAAAATAGCTGCTCCAAGCGCTACTGACTGCTCGGATATTGTTATTTTAACCGGCATATTAAGAACATCAGAGAGTATCTGCATAACCAGAGAAGATTTCCTGGGAATTCCGCCAATAGCCACAATCTGGTTGATGCTTATTTCTTCCTCGTTAAACCTTTCAAGTATTGCTCTAGCTCCCAGGGCAGTTGCTTCTACCAGTGTCCTGAAAAGTCTGGGGGCACTTGTTCCAAGAGTCAAACCAAGAATCGCACCTTTTAGTTTCTGGTCTGCATAGGGTGTTCTTCTTCCATTTAGCCAGTCCAGTGCAATTAAACTATTATCCGCACCCGGGTCTATCTCTGATGCTTCACCGGTAAGCACAGGAATAATCGAGTTCACTGCATCCTCCATCTCTTTAGTGCTTAACTTACCGGGAATAACCTTTCCCAGAGGCCAGGAAAGTAAATCACCGAACCATGCATAGACATCACCATAGGCTGACTGGCCTGCCTCCAGTCCAATCATCCCCGGTATAACAGAGCCATCAACCTGGCCGCATATTCCGGATATTACCCTATCTCCTATTTCATCTCTTGTTGCAACAGTTATATCACAGCAGGAAGTCCCTATTATCTTTACAAAAATCCCCGGGCTAACTCCTGCTCCAACAGCTCCCATATGTGCATCGTAGGCTCCTACCGTTACCGGTATATTCTCCTTTAAACCCAATTTTCCTGCCCACTCCCTGGATAATCCTCCGGCAGGTTTATCCGAGGTAAAGGTTTTTATATACAATCTATCCCTCAAACCCGATAACAACGGAGATATTTTTACAAGAAAATTTTCAGGGGGTAATCCTCCCCATGATTCATGCCACATCGCCTTGTGACCCGCAGCACATCTGCTCCTTTTAATCTCCAGCGGTTTAGTATTTCCGGTCAGCAATGCAGGTATCCAGTCTGCATGCTCCACCCATGAGAAAGATTTCTCTCTTATAATCTTATCCTCCTTAAATACATGTAATATTTTTGCCCAGAACCACTCTGAAGAATATACACCACCCTCATATTTTGTATAATCTTCCCCTCCCCATGATTTAGATATCTTATTTATAAGCTCTGCTTCTTCAACCGGGGTATGGTCCTTCCACATTACAAACATAGCGTTCGGGTTGTCGGAAAATTCATCTTTTAGCGCAAGCAAATTACCCTCACTGTCAACCGGTCCAGCGGTAGAGCCTGTCGTTGCAATACCTATTCCTGCAACATTATCTCTTATATGTGACGGTACTTTTTTTAATGCATCCGATATCGATTCTTCAATAGATTCTATATGGTCAAGAGGATGTTGCCTGAACTGATTTTTTTCAGGGACACAAAATTTTCCTTCTCCCCATCTTTTAAAGTTAGACACGCTGGAGGATAGTTCTTCTCCGCTCGCTGTATCTACAATAAGAGAACGGACAGAATCAGTACCAAAATCCAGGCCTATGATATATTTTGGATTATTCATAATATTTCTCCAGATTTATATTACGCAGTTTCACCTAAACTCTGCTCAACCTCTTCTTTACAATATAATGCCCTGCGATATTAGAGCAGCTATCCAGCTCAAAGATATTATCAAAAACAATAGATGTCGCCCCAATTACCCCGACATTATCTCCCATTTCAGAGAACTTGATATTATAATTGTCCTTGACCTTGGGGAATGTATTCTCGGTTACCGACTTTTTAACCCTGTCTAAATATTTCTCACCAAACTTTATAACATCCCCGTGGATTATAACCAGCTCCGGATTAAACATCTTTATGGTGTTTGAAATACCTATGCCCAAATACCTGGCATTATCTTCTACATTTCTGGTAACTATTTCATCACCATCACGGTAAAGCTCGAACAGGTCCTCCAGTTTTAATTCGGAGTTTCCATAATCAGACGCTTTACCGCTTTCTTTTATGTCATCCCCAATATCTTCAAGCAGTGACGTGGTTGAACACAGAGTTTCAAGACAACCCACATTACCACAGTGGCAAACTCTTTTGCCTCCAAGGTTTGTTATTATATGTCCTACCTCACCTGCCATTCCCTTGTTCCCAACTACAAGTTTATTATCTATAAAAACACCTGTGCCTATACCGGTCCCGGTTTCAAAACAAACAAAATCCCGTATATTTTTGGCCATACCATATTTTTTCTCAGCAATTGCCTGAACCCGGCACTCATTCTCAATAAAAACAGGCAGGTCTATTTTTCTCTCTATGATTTCTTTTAGTTTTATATTACTCCATCCACTTAAGTTTGGTGAGAAAATGACCAGACCATTTTTACCATCAACCAGGCCGGTTGCCCCTATACCGATGCCTATTATACTTTTCTGATCTGTTTTGGTTTTTTTTATGATTTCCTTCAATTTATTTATTAACTTATCTATGACAGCATCGGGCCCCAGCCATTCCTCGGTCGGGAATTTTATTATATCAATTATGTTTGAGGTTAAATCAGTAAGAGCAACCCTTATACTCCTTACTCCTATCATTACTCCGATTATATACCCTGCTTTGCTGTTAAACTGAAGAAGTACCGCCTTCTTGCCCCCTGACCTCGTTGAGTCACTCTTTCCAAACTCTTCAATCAAGTCTTCCTCTATAAGCTCGCTTATATAAGCCGAGGTGGTTGGGCGGCTTATTTTAAGCCTCCTGGATATATCAATTCGAGATATCGGACCTTTATCTATTACTATCCTGAGGATATTTTTCTTATTTATCTCCTTTAGCGAAAAATTAATTTTTTCTCCGTCATCAACCATTATAAAAATCACACCATATAGCCTATATATTATTAAAATATTTATAAATCAAAAATTGCACTTTCACAACATCTATTTATTAAATGAAATTAATCAATTATTTAATTTTCCACATTTTATCAGCCAACATCAAATCTTTCTTAAAAATATCAATTTCTGTTCCTTCACCTATATGTACAAATTCAATATCAACTATTTCCGCAAGATCACGCATAATATTTGAATTCAAAGAATAGCTGAGAACACTATGATGAGAACCACCTGAATATATCCATGCTTTTACTCCAGTTTCAAAATCTGGAAGTAGCTTCCACATCACAGAGGCTACAGGCAATTTTGGCATGGCCTTCACGGGTTCAACTGCTTCAACATCAGCAACAATAAGCCTCATTCTCCCTCCCATATCAACAATTGATGCCATAATAGCATCTCCAGCATGCCCTTCAAAAATCATCCTGGCTG